>SAMEA3663036__coassemble_204_pt1 | contig 29301 bp, 26 predicted proteins | sample SAMEA3663036__metabat2_high_PE_022 | metagenome-assembled genome bin SAMEA3663036 (sample SAMEA3663036) | pig gut metagenome | biome: pig gut; feature: pig-associated habitat; material: faeces | place: France | collected 2012
AAGGTAAAAAGGTAAAAGGTAAAAAGGTAAAAACAACAAATTTGCAATGTGCAATGCTCTTCCCCCCTCCCATGCTTTTTCCACTGAGCCATAAAGTCTGTGGCCATTAGAACACAAGGGTTCTTCATTGCCTTTTGTTCTGAAGGTTTCCCTTATGATCTGATGAGCGGGTGAGGTGATAGAGAAAGAGGTTATGGTGGGGACTACAGCAGATGGTTCATTCGAGCCAGGTATTTTCCCAGGATGTCAAACTCGATGTTCACCACTGTTCCTACCTGGAAGGTTCCGAAGTTGGTGTGCTCCCAGGTGTAGGGGATAATGCATACTTGAAATGTGTCTGCTGTGGGGCGGCACACGGTCAGGCTTACCCCATTGACTGTGACGCTACCTTTATCCACACAGAAGTATCCTTTTCGCACCGCTTCCTTACTCGTGGTGTATCTGAAGGTCAGTTGATGGCTGCCCTCTTGGTCTTCGATGGCTATGCACTGGGCGGTCTGGTCCACATGTCCCTGCACGATATGTCCATCCAGTCTGCCTCCCATCATCATGCTTCGCTCCACATTCACCTTGTCGCCTGTCTTCAGCAGGCCCAGGTTGGTGCACTGGAGTGTTTCCCGCATGGCGGTCACTGTATATGTATCGTCCTTGATATCCACCACGGTAAGGCATACTCCGTTGTGAGCCACGCTTTGGTCTATCTTCAGTTCGTCTGCAAATGGGCAGGAGAGGGTGAAATGCACATTGTCCTGTTCTGCTCTGATGGCTTCCACTCTGGCCATCCCTTCTACTATTCCGGAAAACATGGGTCTGTTCTTTTTTTTGTGTGCTGTGAATATTGATAAATATGTGTTCGGGAGGAATCTGTCCACCCCTCTCTCTCATGCTATTCTGAATGGCATATGTGTGTGGATGTAAGGCCTCCTCTGAAGTTGTCTGTGCAAAGGTACGGGCTTTTTCCCGAAAGTCCATTTCTGAGGTCCTGGGAATATTCGCTTACTCCCACTTCATGCCATCTCCATGCAGAACTTGCTCGATGGAGACTGATGCGTCCATCTCTCATCGGAGTGTAATCGTACATGTGTCAATTGAAGAAGTTCCAGCTGAGTCCGAAGTGGAATGTGCGGGGATTGATGGGATAGTGTGGCGCCCAGAAGGCGCGTCCCGTGCCCTGATTCACATGGTTCATGGCCACATAGAGTCGGCAGTTCTTGAGATGAAGGTTGATGTAGACGTTCACGATGGGATAGTTGCCCACCTTGATCCTGGCATTCTGCTCGTCCTGTACAGCAAACTGTCCCACTGAGGTGGAGTAATCGGGAGCATAATAGGATGTGAAATAGCGCATGTCACCACCCATCTGTACCCTTAGGACCTTGGCAATGGGGAAGAGGAAATAGAGGTTGGTGTAAAGGGAAACCTTGGGCAGAGGCAGAGAAATCTGGTCGGAGGATTGCTGATAGGTGACCTCGTTGTCCCAATGTACGGGTCCAAACTTAAGGTCCTGTGCCAGTGTGGCGCTGAATACCTGTACGCTTCCGCCGGCTTGCCTGACTGCCACGCTACGAGTATAGTCGGAGGGTAGGATGCTGCCCACTCTGGTGCTGTCCTTGAGCGTGTTGCACATGGAGAGGAAGGTGTAGTTGGTAATGTTCTCGAAACCCACCTTGAGCTGTGTTCCTGCCTTGCACAGGCGCATGCTTCCCTCTATCCTGCTACGCAGTTCCCTGTGCAGAGCATTGTCCCACCATGCGCTCTGTGAATGGTAATGACGCAGATAGAAATCGGGTGTGATGTGCTTGAGATAGGCGTGAACGTTGACGGCCAGACTGTCCTTCCGTCCCATGCGCACTCCGAGGTCGATATTCCCATCCACCGAGAAGTCTCCGCTCTTCTGTCCTATGAGCCATACTTCGCCATTGACGTTGTAATGGATGAATTTCCCTTGCGTACGCGCTATTTCTCCGCCCACCGAGATGTCGTTCTCTATATACTTGTGGCGCCCTATGGTGTCCGTTAGCGGTATCCAGTCGTTCATCCTGTACCGCCTGAATTCGTGTGTGCCAAAGAGTGTGATACCCATCTGTGCCCACTTGTTGAATCCCTCACGCAGAGCCACTCCCAGGGTGTTGCGCACGGCCAGGGCATAGGTCTGGTCATACACGTCGGACCATTGGCCATAGTAATGATTCGTATAATAGTCGTCTGGCGTGCCGTGAGATACATAATTGTGATTGAGCTGCCGGACGTCCAGGGTGTGTATGAAACTGGTGACGGGCACGAACTCCTGTGGCATCACATGCTGGCTCATCCAATTTTTAGTGAGTGAGTCTATCATGGCCAGGCGCGCTATGGAGTCCTCTCGGAGCACCTGCTGCAGGCTGTCGGGCAGTGTCATCAGCAGGTCGGCGGCAGAGGGGGGCGTGGGACGAAGTGAGTCGGGCAGGTCTATGTCGCGGTAGAATCCCAGATTATACCTGTGGGTGAGGTAATAGTTCTGTTCGTGATTCCTGTTCCAGGTCTGTCCGAGCATGACGGGTATGTCCTTGCTGGTGTATTTCTGTTGGAAGCTCTGAGGATTGAGGATATAGTCATCGTTCTCTATGCCGCCATTCTCGCCCATCTTGAGATGGTTGACATTGATATAGGCATGGATATTGTATCGGTCTCCATGGTGATATCCGTAGAAATTACTTCCGAAGAGGCTGTTGGCCTGGCTGTTGTAATAGCCCCTTCCATAGGCATAATCGATTTTGAAGCCCAATCCGCTTGTCTTGTTGATATTCGAAGCGAAGTAAGCTCTCACCCTGTCCTCTCCGTTTTGGCTGTTGCCACATTTGTGGTAAGCCAGGTTGGTGACAGGGCTCTTGGTGTTGGTGAAGCGGAAGTCGCTCAGGGCTGTGCGAAAGAAGCTGAAAGGCTGCAGAAAGATGAACTCGTCTGATGGTTCTCTGTCCAGGAAGATACGGCTCAGACGTGGCGATGCCAGGTTGCCCAGGATATTATATCGTCCCGTATAGCCCTCCGTGTTATTGAAATTCTGGAAGTTGTGCACCACGGTGTCGTTGTTCTCGGCTGCTATCATATTGCCCAGCCTGCGGTCCACGCGCCATTGGTGGAGTCCGATGGGGATGGGCTTTGACTGCTTGTGCTTGGTGGTGTCTCTTCCCCAGGTGTTCTCTGATTCCTCCTGGTGTTCCCCATTGGTGCTTTGCAATGTGGTGGTGCGCGGTCCTTGTGGTTTCCTCATAGCAGTCTGTGCATGCGACGGTGTGGCTAATGCCATCACGCCTATGAGAACAGGGACTATGCGCCTGAAGTTCATCTTCATCTGCATATCTACATGAAAAAGCGAATAAAGAATTCGCCTACTTTGACAAGCATGCCCACGCCGATGATGGCGAGGGCTGCTAAATGATGGTTATCGCTACAGAAATAGAGTACAAGGCCCACTACGGCCAGCAACATGAATATGATGTTGAGAGCTTGTCGGAGTCCTTGGTGCTGGGTATGTCTGTAGCGTTTGCGCCTTATGCGCTCCAGTTCCTTCTCTCTCTCCTTTTCCAATTCTGACTGTGCCATGAATGAGGTGTGTTTGCTGTGATGTGTACTCTATAGATAAAAAATATTCCTTGACGAGAGGTGGAAAGGGTCACTGTGTAACCACCACTCCTGTCTTCACTTCCACTATCTTCTTTTCTTCAAACTTGCTGATAGCCTGTGCGAAGATTTCTTCCGTCCTGTCAATGGTCTTGATACGGAACTTGCCGCTGCGTGGATAGAGCTTTTTACCATTCTTGGCGATGGCGGCCTCGTCGGTAATCCATTCCTCTGCTTTGTAGGATTCGCCCTTAGTGCCATCGGTCTGTTCCATATAATAGTAGGATATCTGTGCTATCTCCATGTTCACGCAGTCGCCTTTCACCTGGGCAGAGATCTGGTAGCGGAAGCGTGTGCGGTCCAGATAGAGTGGCTTGCTCTTGAACACCATATACTCCTCCACGCGTGCCACCACGGTGGCATCGTCCTGTCCATCGGAAATCATGCGCGTGCGCAGTCCTTCTATGCCTTTGGCTATGAGGTCCTCGGTCACATAAGAGCGTACTTTGGTGAGTATCTCCTGCTGAGTCTTGCCTGGCACTCTGAAGGATTTGCGGAAGATGACCATACCGTTCTCCTCGGGTACGCCACCTGCCAGATACTTGGAGTCCACATTCGACTTGGCTCCTGCAGTCACTGTGAGCAGGGCGAAAATTGCAAATAGAATCTTTTTCATATTCTTTGATATTTTTGATTGTTTACACTTTACCGGATTTCTCCTGTTTGTCTCTTATTATTCTTGTTTTGTATGGTGCGCAGAGAATCATCCTGCCTGGCTGTTATATGATATGGGAGTTGACATATCTTTGGAGTTCTTCCTTGTAGGATTCTCCTATGGGCAACTCTGTGGAACCTATGGTGAGCACCGACTTGGAGATGCTGTTCACCTTGTTCATCTGCACCAGGAAGGAGCGATGTATGCGCTTGAACCGAGGTGCGGGCAGTTTCTCCTCCAGGGTTTTCAGACTCATGATGCTCATGATGGGTTCTCCATCCTCAATAAATATCTTCACATAGTCCTTGACCCCTTCAGCATAGAGCAGTTTGTCGAGGGAAATCTGTACCAGTCGGTAGCCGCTTTTCACGTAGATAAATCCTCCTTGCGAGGTTCCTTTGTTCTCTGTGAGCGTATTCGGCTGATCCACAGTGGCCGTCTGATTGAACCAAACCAGTGCCTTGTTGACACTCTCGAGAAACTCATTATAGTTGATGGGCTTCTTCAGATAGTCCAATGCGTTGACACGGAATCCCTCTACGGCATATTCGCTGAAGGCTGTGGTAAAGATTACGCGTGTGACAGTGGGTATCATATGGCAAAACTGGAGCCCATTCAGGTCGGGCATCTGAATGTCCAGGAAGACCACATCCACGGGGTCTGATATGAGTTCGTGGAGGGCCGAGGATGCACTCTCAAACTGTCCCCTTAGTGTGAGAAAGGGCGTCTTGCGCACGTAACTCTCCAGCAGGGCTCTGGCCAGAGGTTCGTCATCTACGATGGCACATGTCAACTTGTTCATTTTGTGTGAATTGTCAATATTGAATAATATTCATTCCGCTCCGTGTCTACCCCCTTGTCCCACACGTATCGGTCGGGGTATACCAAGTCAAGCCTTCTTTGCACCTGTACCAGTCCCACTCCGTGACCGCTTTTGTCGTCAGGTGACTTGGGATAGTTGCTGTTGCGAATCTCGGCTTTGATGACTCCAATCTGGTCGGATGCTTGTATGTGTACATGAATGTATCCCTGATTGCCGCGAATGCCGTGCTTGAAAGCATTCTCAACCAGAGAGACCAGGATATAGGGTGCTATGGTCATTTGTCGGCAATTGTCTATGTGGGTGTCAAACGTCACGTCCACGCTACGTGATATGCGCAGTTGCATGAGGTCCACATATGAGCGCAGGAAATCCACTTCTCGTTCCAGTGTCACATATCTGTCCCGCTCATGGTAGAGCATGCGGCTCAGCAGTCGGCTCAGGTTGATGATGGCCTCCTGTGCCTTGGCCTGGTCCATGATGATAAGTGCATAGATATTGTTGAGGGTATTGAGCAGGAAGTGAGGGCTTATTTGGTTTCTGAGGCTCTGCAGTTCGGTCTCTGTCTGTTTCAGTTCGGCCTGTTTGCGCGCCATCTCCTCCTGGCGGAATCTGAATGCCATGCGCAGAACCAAGCAGAGCAGTACCAGAAGGGTATATACAAGGAAGTTGCGTCCCAGTGAGAATAATGGTCCCCATTTATCGGCGGTTTTGACCCCCAGCTGTGCCAGGAAGTTTTTCTGTTCGGGGAGTGACGGCTTCGGACTTGCGCTGAGTGTGCCCTGCCCATTGTAGAGGTCCTCTATCTTGCAGGAGAGATTCAGATTCTGTTTGTACAGAGGACAATGGAAGGAATCACAGGAGACCTGTCCTTCTCTCTGGCATGGGAAGGTGTAGGGCATCTCCCATTCGTTGAGGTTCTCTTTCTGGTGAAAGGCGTGTGCCGATGTGTCCCATACCACACTTGTAACCTGCAGGATGATGAAGTAGCATGTGTTGATCAGCACCATATGCCTTACGATGCCTGTCTTGAGCATTCGCGGCACTAACCAAAAGTAATTGATATAGAATCCGATGATGAGCAGACATATACTCAGGAGGAAGGGCTCCAAGTGGGCAAAGGTGTCAGAAAAGCCGTCTTCCCGCACGAAAAATCTCTGCGGGAAGAAGAAGAATACCATCCACGTCATCAGGTGTATGGCTATCTCCAATATGTGGAAACTCTTTTCGTTTCTCTCCATCAATACGTCTTCTTGTGTCCTGTGGCCGGCTCTTGGTTTTGATGTTTTACGATTCTATATTTCTCTGTCCGATGGCGTGCCCAGGGGCTATGTGTGGATTATTCGTATCTGAGTGCTTCGATGGGGTCCATGCGTGCTGCTTTCCTGGCGGGCACGTATCCGAAGAAGACTCCTATGAATGCACACACACAGAAGCTTACACCCACACTCCAGAAGGGTACATTGCTGGGTAGGGCGAAGAAGGTGGAGGCTATCCAGCTGCCTCCATATCCGAGAAAGACTCCCAGAATGGCTCCGGTGAGTGAAATCATTATGCTCTCGATGAGGAACTGGCTCATGATATCCACTCCGCGTGCTCCTATCGACATGCGCAGACCAATCTCTTTGGTACGCTCGGTGACACTCACCAGCATGATGTTCATGATGCCTATTCCTGCCACGAGCAGAGAGAAAGCGGCTGCCACCACCAATATGATGGTGATGGTGTCCATGGTGCTGCCCATCGTCTCCATCATCTCCTGCTGTGAGCGTATGGTGAAGTCGTCCTCGGCATCCTCCTTGAGCTTATGATTGCGGCGAATGATCTGCGTGATTTCGTCGATGGCTTCCTCGCTGAGGTCTTCGCTCAGTGCACTCATGTTGATGCTGTTGAAATAAGTCTGTGCGGCTATGCGCTTCATGACGGTGGTGTAGGGTGCTATGAGTACGTTGTCCTGGTCCATGCCCCAGGAGTTGTATCCCTTGGACTTCAGCACTCCCACTATGCGGAAAGGTATGCTCTTGAATCGTATGGTCTTGCCCACGCATGGTGCGTATTTGTCACCGAAGAGTTCCTCCACAACGGTTCTTCCCACCACGCACACCTTGGCGCTCTTGCGCACATCTTCCTCTGTGAAGCAGTCTCCTTCCTCCACGGTCCAGAGTTTGATGTCCAGGTATTCGGGCGATTCTCCATAGAGTGAGGATGTGGTGTTGTTGGCACCATGGATGACCTGTCCGCTGCTGGTCACTTCGGGACTGATGTGTGTGATGAGTGTGGCATCTGAGATGAGGCTTTGGTAATCAGCCATCTTGAGTGTCTGCATGGAGCTTGGGTCGCGCCTTACTCCTCCTCTGCGGTCGGCTCCTGGCCTGAGTGTGAGCAGGTTGGTACCCATCTTGCTGAGTTCCTCCCTTACACTTTGCTTGGATCCTTGTCCGATGGCCATCATGATGATGACGGCTGCCACTCCTATGATGATGCCCAGCATGCTGAGGAAGGATCGGAACTTATTGCTGAGTATGGCATTGACAGCCACTTTCAGCAGGTTTTTTATGCTCATATCTTCTCTGTGTCTGTATGGTGTAGTGTTCAGTCGTCCACAGGTTTAGGCAGTGCGGCAAGCGCTGCTGCAGCATCCTGGATGTTCGTATTTTCCTTGTCTTCTTTGATGTTCCCGTCACGCAGCATGATATTCCGGCTGCTGTACTGTGCTATTTCGGGGTTGTGTGTGACGAAGATGATGGTGCGTCCCTGACGGTGGAGCTGCTGGAAGAGCACGAGAATCTCGAAACTGGTGCGTGTATCCAGGTTTCCTGTTGCTTCATCGGCCAGAATCACGGCGGGATTGTTGACGAGTGCCCGTGCTATGGCCACTCTCTGCATCTGGCCTCCCGACATCTGGTTACTCTTGTGATCCAGTCTGTCCCCCAGTCCCACAGCCTGCAGTGCCTCTATGGCTGCCTGCCTTCTCTGTTTCGCGTTGTATCGCTTGTTGTACATGAGTGGCAGTTCCACGTTTTCCACTGCTGTGGTCTTGGGTAGCAGGTTATAGTTCTGGAAGATGAATCCTATCTTTCTGTTTCTCAGTATGGCTCTCTCTGACCGCCTCATGGTGCGCACGTGCACTCCGTCCAGGATATATTCGCCGCTGGTGGGTGTGTCCAGGCAGCCCAACTGGTTGAGCAGGGTACTCTTTCCTGAGCCGGACGTGCCCATGATGGTTACGAACTCACCTTCGTGAATCTTGAAGCTCACTCCTCGGAGTGCCTTTACGGTCTCACTGCCCACGTGGAATTCCCTTTTCACGTTTTGCAGTTCTATCACGACCTTACGGTTATCCTGCTCCATCATTTCTTGGTGTTCTTCTTTGCTCCTGGTCGGGGCATGAATGGGTTGCTCTGCTGTGCCTGCTCTTCCTCTTCGGGCTGTTGTGCTGTGACATCGGTGAGAACCTTGGTTCCTGCCTTCAGTCCGCTGGTTATCTGTGTGAGCATACCATTGGTGACTCCCACGCTTACGGGTATAGCCTTGAGGCAAGTGCCTTCTCTGGTCCACACCTTATCCTGAGCATCCGTATCGCTGATGGTCTCATCTTCGTTGAGCATGGCTTCACGTGGTGTGAACCTGAGAGCCTTGCTGGGTACAGCTATGACGTCCTTGACCTCGAGGGTGTAGATGACCACGTTGGCTGTGAGTCCGGGCTTGAGCTTGAGGTCCTTGTTGGGAGCGCTGATGACCACTTCATAGGTGACCACATTGCTTTCAGTGGTGGCCTGCTGTCTTACCTGTGTGACTTCACCCTGGAAGGTGTCATCTGGGAAGGCATCCACGGTGAAGTTCACTCTCTGTCCTTCTCTGACGTCACCTATGTCGGCTTCGTCCACGTCGGCTATCACTCTCATGTCGGTGAGGTCACGTGCTATCTTGAAGAGGGTGGGGGTGTTGTAGCTTGAAGCCACCGTCTGTCCCTCTTCCACTTCCTTGCTGAGCACCACTCCGTCAATGGGGCTGGTGATGGTGGCATATCCCAGATTGGTCTGTGCCTTCTTCACGTTTTCCTTTTGCTGCTGTGTCTGTTGCTGAGCCTGCACATAGGAGAGTCGGGCCTGCTCGTAGTCATTGGCACTGATGAGACCTTTGTCATAGAGTGCCTTGTAGCGATCATGGTTGGTCTTCTGGTAGTCGAGGTTGCTCTGTGCGCTCTTGAGCATGGCCTGTGCGCTGCTGAGTTCGCTTATGAGGTTGGTCCGGTCCAATTCGGCTATTACCTGACCTGCCTTCACTTCACTATTGTAGTCAACATAGAGTTTGCTGATGATGCCACTCACCTGTGTACCCACATCCACGCTGGTGACGGGTTCTATGGTACCTGTGGCTGTCACACTGGTGACGATGTCCTGCTTGGTGGCTTCGGCTTCGCTGTAGGTGAATCCTTTCTTCTGGGCACATGCTGCCATGATGAGTGTGGCGAAGAGCATGATGAGTGCCTGGGTAGCCTTGATGGTATTTGTTTTCATACTTGTTATGTGAGTCTGTTACTTACTGTATTTGATGAGACGGAATGTAGATATTTGTGTCACAGGTCGATTTTCTCTCCTGTGTAGAACTTGAGCAGCTGTATGTTGAGCAGTGTAGTGTATTTGCTCTGCAGCAGGTCCTGCTCAGCGCTGATGAGGTTGTCCCTGCCCTGCAGTACCTCCACGGTGTTCTTCAGCCCGTTTTGGAATTGCTCGTTGAGCAGTTCGTAACTGGCTTCCTGACTTTTTACTCTGTCCTTGGCAGCTATGAAGTTCTGCTGGTTGCTAACGGCATTGATCCAATATTGCTCAATGGTGCTGCTCAGTGTATTTTTCTTGTCCTGCAGATCCAGTTTGGTATTGGTCTGCTCCAGAATGGCGGTCTTGACGTTGGCTCTGTTCTGCCGATTGTCAAAGATGGGAACACTCACGGTGATGCCTGCGCTCAGATTGAGGTTGTCCTTCATCTGCTTTCCTACATTGTTTTTGCTGGCGCTGTAGTGGCTGTCTCCCAGGCTGGCAGAGAGGCTTAGGGTGGGAAAATATCCCCTGCGAGCAATGTCGAGTTGCATATCAGCAGCTTCGATGGCAAGGAGTGCGCTTTTGATTTCGGGCCTGGTGTTGAGAGCCTGTGCATAGGCTTCCTGTGCGCTGGGTATCATGTTCATGACCTGCTGGTCGGTGGGTATCTGTCCGCTTACGTCAAATGTGGTGTTGAGATCCAGCTCGAGCAGAGCCTTGAGCTGTCTTTTGTAGTTGAGCAGTTGTGTCTGGCTGTTGGTGACGTCATATTTGGCACTGCTGAGCTGAGCTTCCAGCTGTACCACATCAGCTTTGGCCATCTGTCCCTGCTGCATCATTTCCACTCCTCTGTCATATTGGCTCTGTGCCGTCTTGAGGAGTTTCTCGTTCACGTTGACAGCCTCCTTGGTGTACATGATTTGTACGTAGAGCTGAGCTATCTGCTCTTGTATGGTGAGTTCGCTCTGCTCGGTGGTGAGCTTGGCGGCATCGTTCTGGAGTTTCTGGTACTCCACGTTCTTCAGGTTTTTGCCTCCGTCCCAAATGGTCCACCGGGCATTGAGTCCATAGCTGCCCTGGTATGTCACCTTGTTGCTGGTGTTGGTTACCTGCCCGTTCTGTACGATGTTGGTTCCAGTCTCAAAGGGTCGGTATCCCATGCTCTGGGTGGTGCTGAAACTAAGGCTGGGGAAGAGGGCACCCTGGTTCTTCCACAGAGTCACGTCTCCCTTTTCCTCGCTGATGCGGTTTTTCTGAATCTGGATATTGTTCTGCAGGGCATGTTCAATGCACTGTTCCAGATTCCAGGAGGCTTGTGCGTGTGCCGTGCCCCACAGGGTGAGGGCGAGGGCGCACAAGGTCCCCATTCGTTTACTCATTGTGTATGTTTCCTTCATATGGAGAATTTCTTTGTCGTGGTTGTGACCGCAAAAGCGACCTATGGTTTAATATCTCTGCAAATTTATTTCTTTTTGTAGAGACAGACAAGGTGATACGTGTCTCTTTTGCGTGTCTTTTAGTTAAATTAAGATATTTCTGTCTGTTTCAGCTCACTTCCCGGGTAACAGAGTTAGTGGGCATGTCAATCTTTCGTGATATGCTTTTGGGGGACGTTCTGGAGGAAAGAATTCACGGCTTCAGTGGGGGATTGTGACCTCTCTTGATAGGTATGATGTGTTATGTATGGTGTGCGATTTTGTTCGTCTCGCAGTTTGAATCGTCAGGTGTCATTGTGTTATCAAAAAGCAGGTTTTATATAGCAGAATGATAGTTGTGATTTTGCAACTTCAACTTGCAATCTGGAAAACCAGACTGCACATTTAAGCCAGTTTGTGCATAAAAACTACCATTGAACAACCGTCTAATTATCGTTCAAAACCGTTTAAAGGGTCTATGATCGACCGACCAAGGATGTGTGGACATAGGACCAGAGGGGGCTATGGTCGTACGACCAGGGGATTCTTGTTTTGAATATCTTGGGCTCAGCAGAAATTTCCTGGGGGTTACAGTGACCCATATGGAGTGAGTCTTTCCCTCCCTTTTCTCTTGTCCAGAATAGGACTGGCTATTTCAGTGCCAGTTTTTCCCCTCTCAGATGCAGTGCACTGCAACCGCCCCTGCAGTGCACTGCATCCGCCTCCGCAGTGCACTGCATCCGTCCTTGCAAGTACGTGTTTTTCTACTGAGCCTGTACTTCTCCTAAGCCATATCTGGGCAGTTTATGGCCGATTTGGCATGTTTCCAGCGTCGCTCAAATACATGCGCAGCCCATCTCAGTGGGTTTTGAACGATTCTGAGAGTGCTTTTGAAATTCAAATGGTAAGCTATTTCTTCGAATCTGAAGTAAAATGTCAGAATCGGAAGAGAGGGAAAACGTCAGAGGATTTGTTTGATCTGATCCAGTGATGATACGGTAAAGTCTGCCCAGGGAAGATTTTCCTGAGAGGATTGGCCAGGACTGAAATAGATGGTGCGCAAACCTGCATCATGAGCTCCGTGGATGTCGGTCTCGGGATTGTCCCCTATCATGATGGTATGTGCAGGCACGGCCCCCGTGGTGCGGAAGGCATAATCAAAGAAGAGAGCACTTGGCTTGTTGGCACCGGCATCCTCGCTCAGGATGATGTGGTCAAAATATTCCAGGAGGCCGCAAGCGCGTAGCTTGCTGTACTGAACCTCATGAAATCCGTTGCTGCAGATACTCATGTGATATCCGCGTCCACGCAGATATTCCATCAGACTGTGTGCCCCCTCCACCACACCTGGCTTTACGGAACAGAGTGACAGGAAATGGTCACTTACCTCCAGGCACCACTCACGTGTGGGATGTAGGCCCACCCCCTGGGAGAGAGGACGGCGGAAGCGCTCCACGATGAGATACTCACGGGTGATATCGCCATGTGCATACTGCTCCCACAATTCATGGTTGGCCTCCCAATAGGGGACAGTGAAGGCCTCCTCGGATGGAAAATACCTGTGGAGGGCATAATCCTGAAAGAGTTCATGCAGAGCGATGACAGCATTGCCGTGTGTGTCGTAGAGTGTGTCGTCGAAATCTATGAAGAGGTGAGTAATCTTTTCCATATTATATAATATATGTGAGTGCGGCAGAGAGATATGGCCTGAGGGGAGTTTATATCTTGCCCAGAATGCGGTCCATCACCCAGTTGACACTCGTGGCACTGATGCTGTCGGCAGTGCAGAAGCCTTGGTGCTGCAGATGAAGTACCACCTGCTCGATGAGGGGCATCTGTACATGCTGAGGATTGGGGACGATGATTTCCTGCCGTCCCTGTGCATTGTGCAGTACTATGGGGTCATAGGTGAAGACAGAGAAGCACAGCTGTCCTTGGTCGCCTATCAACTCTATGCGATCCTGTCGGGCACTCTCGTGACTGACGAAACACCATGATCCGCTGCCAGGCAGTCCGTCATGAAACTGGAAGCAGGCACTAACTGAATCCTCTGTCTCATAGAGTCCTTCGCGATTGGTGTGGTACCCTTTGGCCTGTACGATGGGTCCGAACAGTTCCTGCAGGAGGTCAATCTGATGAGGAGCCAAGTCATAGAAATAGCCTCCGCCAGCTATGTCCCTCTGCACACGCCACGGGAGATTGACACTATTGTAATCCAAGTCACGTGGAGGGACGGCAAAGCGCACCTGCACATTGATAACCCTGCCTATGGCACCCTGGTCCACCAGCTGTTTCACCCTGAGGAAGTAGGGGAGACACCTGCGGTAATAGGCCACGAAGCAGGGAACCTGGGTCTGGGTGCTCACCCTATTGACACGCTGACAGTCGAGATAACTGCTGGCCAAAGGTTTCTCCACGTACACCGGTTTGCCTGCCTTCATGCTCATGATGGCGTAAGTGGCATGTGACGAGGGCGGTGTGGCAATGTATATGGCATTCACTTCGGGGTCGTCTATCAGCTGCTGTGCATCGGTATACCACCGCGGCACATTGTGACGCTGGGCGTAGGACTGTGCCTTCTCCTTGCTGCGGCTCATTACGGCATAGATGCTGGAGCCTGGTATCATGGCAAAGGCCGGACCGCTCTTCTTCTCAGTCACCTCTCCGCATCCGATAAATCCCCATCTGATCTCTTGCATAAGGTTTCTCCTGAACTGTTTTTTCTATTTAAGCTTCAATTCCATTATGCAAAATTACCATAATTTTGGATAGAAAGCCCATGGGGCGCATACATTTTGGCATGCGAGCAGGCGCAGAATGTGGAAAAGCCGTAACTTTGTATGAAAATAGAGTATAGAAAGAAACCGTAGAGATGGAAACAAACGCAGAGAATCGTATAGAGGTGTGTGAAGCGCGTTCGTATGCAAGATGTATATGGGAGGGAGTGTCTATGGCTGCTGACCATGTGGGTGTGGTGATGAAGCACACCTGGCCCGCCATGTTGCTCAGTCTGATAATGCCATTCCCAGGGTTGCTGGTCTATATGGGTGGACTGGACCGTCTGCTGTGTGAGTGGCGTCAGGAAGGGTATGTGCCCGCACATAAGCCATTGAATGGACTTCGTCAGGACGTATGGCGCATGGCCCGTGTGCTGGCGCGTATGACATTCGTTTCGCTCATTGTCATCGTAGTGCTTGCCGGTACCTGGGCAGCCTCCACGTATCTGCCCTATGGAATGTGGATGGGATTGCTGGCGCTGGTGGTCCTCTCGCTTCTTCTGATGCCTTCAGTAATGGTCCTGATGGAAATGGCCTGTACAGAGAAGCCCATAGGCTTATGTATGATGGGCTGGCTGAAGGGTTATCAGCATTACGGAAGTCTGTTTGCCTTCCGGATGCTTCTCTTCATGCTTTCCATGGTTATCCTGATTCCTGGTATGATTCCGGCCACTCTGGCTAGTCTGGTGACTCAGAAGGCTTGGGATGCCATCCAGGCTGGCGACCTCATATCGATGCCTCCAGCATTGCCTCTGGTAATCTTGGGCGCCGACTTGATAACAGGTCTTACCATGCTCATCATCACCACCATCAGGTCCTTCTCGCAAATGCTTTTTTGGGGAAGCATCCAGAACAGGGAAATGGAAGAGAACGGGGTATCGGAAGAGTAATCTCTGCCGTCTCCGCCTTTTCATGCTTTTCTCCTTTTTTATATTTCCTCTTCCCCTGTAATCACGGTATTCATGTTGATGTCATGTGCTTCGTGCGGAAGGGTAGGGAGAAGCTGGAAGGGGAAACAGATGCCGCATAAGTGTGCTTGAGGCAAACGTGTGAGCAGACGGTCATAGTAGCCCTTCCCTCTTCCCAGCCGATGGCCCTCTTTGTCAAAAGCCATCCCGGGTATGATGGCCAGGTCGATGCTCCTGTATTCCTCCTGACTGATTTCCGGTCCTTGCGGTTCGCTGATGCCGAAGGCACCCGTCATCATCATGGTTTCTGGCATCCATCTCCTCAGCTCTATGCTTTCCCTTCCTGTCACCACAGGCAGATAAACCTTCTTCCCTTCGCATTGCGCTTTCTGTATGAGCATCCTCACGTCCACCTCATCGGCCAGAGGATGATAGAGCAGTACAGCCTGGGCCTCTGCCCATATAGTCAGGCGGCACACCCTCCTGCATGCCTCCACCGACAGTGCGTGGAGTAGCTCAGGTGAGTGTGCCGCCTTACGGTTACGTACCAGGTTGCGCAGTTCCTTCTTTGAGGACATACCCCTGGTGTGTTTTATTTCTTTTCAGCCTTGGCAGCCTTCTTGGCCTTCTTGGCTTTCTCCTTGTCGTATTTCTCCCACAGTTTCTTCTTGATGGTCAGCTCCTTCTGTGCCTCGGTGCTTGCCTTGGCGGCAGCGGCAGCATTTGCTTCATCTTCGGGAGAAGCATAGGCGTGACGGAATCCCTTCTCCACGTTCCAGTATCCGCGTGTGAAATCGGGGAAGTCCACTGCAGCACAGTTGTTGTCCATACTCAGGGTGCCCAGTTCAGCCAGACAGCACCACTCAGCCAGGTCATATACATCCATGTCCAGGGGCAGGCCGTTCTGGAGGCAGTAGACCATGCGTGCGTCCATGATGAAGTCCATGCCGCCGTGTCCGCCCACTTCCTTAGCCATCTCACCGTACTTCTTGAGGATGGGGTGCTGGTACTTGGCCACGAGAGCATCCTGCTGCTCCTTGCTCATGAAGTTATGGGTATCCAACTTGTCCACCTGAGGTACGCCGCTATGTTTGATGGCACCTCCGTCCAGGGCAAAGCGCTCTTCGGGATACTTGGTGGCATATCCGCTTGTGCCTATGAGTTTGTAGAGTCTGTTGTAGGGCTGATAGGTCATCACGTTGTGCTGTATCTGCACCATCTTGCCATTCTCCGTACGCATGAGGGTAGTGGTCTGGTCACCGTTGCGGTATTCAGGGCAGTCCTTGCCAGTCTTGTTCTTTACGAATTCACGTCCCACTACGCTCTTGGTGTCCATGGCCACAAGTGTCTTGAATCTGTCGCCACGATGTATGTCCAGAGCCTGTGCCACGGGGCCCAGTCCGTGAGTGGCATATACGTCACCACGGTTCTCCTTGTTGTACTTCATGCGCCATCCCAACTTATCGGGGTCGCTACCATCGGGGTTCTTCCAATATGCCTCCCAGAAGGGCATCAGGTTGTGGATGTAGGCACCCTCTGCGCTGACGATTTCTCCGAACACTCCCTGCTGTGCCATGTTCAGAGCATTCAGTTCATACCAGTCATAGCAGCAGTTTTCCAATATCATGCAATGCTTACGTGTCTGCTCCGAGAGGTTGATCAACTCCCAGCATTGCTCCAGATTCATGGCGCTGGGCACCTCTATAGCAGTGTGCTTTCCATTCTGCATGGCACATACAGCCACGGGGAAGTGGTGGTCCCAGTCTGTGGCCACATACACCAAGTCGATGTCCGTACGCTTGCACAGTTCCTCATATCCCTTCTCTCCGCTGTAGATGTCGGCAGGTGGAAGTCCGGCATCACGCAGATATTTCTGACATGCCTCTGCCCGTGCCTCTACATAGTCACACAGGGCCACAATCTGTACTCCGGGGATATGACAGAAGCGTCCCACGGCTCCTGGTCCACGCATGCCAAGTCCCACGAATCCTACCCTTACGGTGGTCATCTTGGGAGCCGTCAGTCCCAATACGTGCTGCTGTCCAGCGGGTCGCTGTGGGGATTCTGTTACGATGGTTCCCTTGTCCCAATGCCACTTGATGTTGGGGCTCAGACTCTGTGCACCTGTTGTCAGACAGTTGGCGGCAACCATCAGGGCCGCCAGTGCAATTCTTTGAAAATGTTTCTTCATGTGTCTCCTTAGTGTTGATTGTTTTGTAGTTTTATCTGCCCAAAGGTACAACAAAAAACCGATTACGCAACTTTGCAGCAAATTATTCTGTTATCAAGTTTCAATTATTTAACCCTAATGGCCCAGTGAGTCATTTGTAGGTTTTGAAATATTGAATGTCCGATGGCTGATGTAAGTATGGAAACCTTATGCTGACAGGGAAAATGCTCATTGCGGTGTGAAGACCGGTTTTGAGAGAAAATATATGAGGTAAAAGAGGGAAAAGTGACAATGAGTCATGTTTTCTGACAGGAAAAACGTATCTTTGCAATTTGAATTATGATGAAGAAGAAGGCTCTACTGGGAATGACTCCAGACGAACTGCGGTCGTTGGCTGCAGAGATGGGGATGCCGGCATTCACTGCCGCGCAGATGGCTCGATGGATATACAAGAGTCATGTGACCGACATAGGGGAGATGACCAATATCTCCCTGAACATGCGTGCACGCTTGTCGGAACAGTACCGGATAGGATGCATTCCGCCAGCAGACTGTCAGCGGAGTGTGGACGGAACAGTGAAGTATATGTTTCCCACCGATGACGGTCAGATGGTGGAGTCGGTATTCATCCCCGATGGAGAGAGGGCCACTCTGTGTGTGAGCAGTCAGGTGGGATGCCGCATGGGATGCCGCTTCTGTATGACAGGCAGGCAGGGATTCCAGGGTAACCTGAGTGTCAAGGATATACTGAACCAGATTTTCTCCCTGCCCGAAAGAGACCAGCTGACGAATGTGGTGTTTATGGGCCAAGGAGAGCCTATGGACAACTATGAGGCGATGCTCAAGGCCACGCAGATTCTCACAGCCGAGTATGGCTGGGCATGGAGCCCGAAACGTATTACCGTGTCCACCGTGGGTGTGAATGGGAAGGTGGAGAGGTTCCTGGACCAGAGTGATTGTCATCTGGCTGTGAGTCTCCATAATCCGTTCCCCGAAGAACGACTGAAGATGATGCCGGCAGAGAAGACTTGCTCAATAGCGGATTTGCTATCCATGCTCAAGCGGAGAGACTGGACACACCAGCGCAGGCTGAGTTTTGAATATATCGTCTTTGGCGGTCTCAATGACTCGCCCGCTCATGCACGCCAACTGGTCAAACTCTTGGGAGGAATGGAGTGCCGAGTGAACCTGATACGTTTTCATGAGATACCAGATTCACCCTATCATGGTGCCAGCGAGGAGACCATGCTGTGGCTCAGAGATTATCTCACCCATCATGGGGTGACCACCACCATCAGAGCAAGCCGTGGACAGGATATCTATGCGGCATGTGGACTGCTCCATGCGCACAAGAATACTGCATCAGACTGACAACGTTTAGGAATTATACATATATATAAGATAGATAAGAGATGAAGACAGATATGAAATGGACAGGTATGGCAATAGGACTCCTCCTGACGGTGCTACTGACAACGGGATGCACCAAGGAGGCTCTGCTGCCCAAAGCCAGTGGAAGACCTTATGAGGTACTGGTGGTGATGGACCGTCAGATGTGGGAAGCGCCTGCAGGCAGGGCTCTCTTTGATGTCTTGGATACCAATGTGCCAGGATTGCCGCAGGATGAGCGCTCGTTCCATATCTCCCAGGTGGAACCCAACCATCTGAGTGATGGTATGAAAATCTTCCGTAACCTGATCATGGTGAACATGGATGAGACTCAGTTCACTCAGACACGTATGAAGTTTGTCAGGGATAAGTACGCTGTGGGACAAATAGTGCTTACCTTCAATACCCCCAACGAAGAAAGTCTGAGGGAGTTCTGCCGTGAACACCGACAGGATGTGGTGGACTTCCTGACCAAGACGGAGATGAACCGATTGGTGAAGGAATTACAGGAACACCACTCAAAGATTATCTATGACCTGGCATGGGGTGAGTTTGCGTGCAAACTATATGCTCCCAAGGAAATCAAGTCCTACAAGAAGGGGAAGCAGTTCTTTTGGACCAGCAACAATTCTGCTCAGGGAATGGTGAACATATGCATGTACAGTTATCCCTATGAGGGACCCGAGACCTTCAACAAAGAGTATGTCCTGCAGAAGAGAGACTCGGTGATGAAACTCAATATGCCGGGAGAGCATCCGGGGATGTATATGCAAACGGATACGGCTTACACCGACGTGAAGGCCATCAGCGTGCATGGAAAGTATGCCATGGAGATACGCGGACTATGGTACATGAAGAATGAAAAGCCGGAACACCTGTGGGATAGCATGGGCGGCCCCTTTGTGAGTCATAGCCGACTGGATACAGAGACCAACCGAGTGGTGGTGGTAGAAGGATTCGTGTATGCACCAGAGAAGATGAAACGCGGCCTGATGAGACGACTGGAGGGAGCTCTCTATACACTGCAACTGCCTCAGGAACAGTATGAGCTGATAGATACCGGGGTGGAAGAGGAAAAACAGGACTCCGCCAAGACCTCGCGATGAAGTGATACACCATAGAAATTAAAAACAAATCAGACGACAGAGTAGGCAAGAGGACAGCAGAGCATTCGTCTCCAAAACCAATTCTTATCCTGATTCTGTCAGTACAATATATATATAAGGTATAACAATGGAAAAATACAAAATAGGCATTGTGCCCATACAAGGCGACGAAGCAGTGACCAGAATGGTCATCACCTCACTGGAGGAACCGCTGATGACAGATCTGCTCGTACCCGTACTCTATGCCGAGAGAAATCAGGTGGAGCTCCTGAGCAATCGTCAAGAATCGGATGTCCGATATGCGTATGTCAGTCGGGCCGAAGATGCCCATGAGGAATGTGTCAACGTGGTGGATACTGCAAACAGGACAACTCCGGGGACTGCAGAGGATGGTACTGCCATGACCGTATGGACAGAAGACCTGAGAAGGGGAGCAATAGATGCATTGGTGTATGTAGGGAACACGGAAGTGGATGCCGAGAAGACAAAGTGCATGGTGTGCCTCTCCGAAAGAAACTGCATGGGCCTGCTCCGCAGAGAACATCTCTCTGAGGATATGGAACAGATGATGGCTCTGCTGGAACGGGATCTGGACTATACCAAGCCTCGCATAGCGATGGTGGCAGATACGGACCGACAGAAAACGGAATGGGAGGCTAAGGCCGAGGAGATGGGAGCATTTGTATATGGGCCATTTCTCACAGGAACCTTTTTCGAAGAGGAGCAGTATAAGGACTATGACCTGATGATGGCACTCGATGCAAAATCGGCCTTGAGAGAGTTTCGTGAAGACGCACACTACTGTTCCGTATGCATGGTGGAGGATGAACAGCAGCACATCACCATGTATCCTGCATGGAACGACCATCTGCAGGAAGAGGAATCCGTAGCCTTCAATGTGACAAGCCTCAATCATGCCCTGTATTGCGCCACCGATATCCTGCGCAACAGAAGGAGGTTCAACGAGGCACGCAAGTCGCCTTTGGAGAAACTCTTCGTTGAGAAGAAGGATGAGCGAAGGGGAAACATAGAGTGAAACATAACAGAGGAGGAGAAAAAACATTGAGACCCTTATTCCGAAATCTTTTGTTCCTTCTGGGCATTGCAGCCGTTCTGCTCATGGTGTACAATATGGATGTCACCTGGGAAGAGGTGAGCCATGCCGCTCGCAGGGCTGGCATATGGTTGCCTGCCTGTCTCCTGTTGTGGCTTGTTATCTATCTGATGAATGCCTGGGCCTGGAGCTTGATCATTCGTTCGGGAGAAAATGGTGAGCGCCTGCAGGGAATGGGATTCTGGCGTACACTGAAATATACCATTACCGGTTATGCTCTCAACTATGTCACTCCTGCCGGAGTGCTGGGAGGTGAGCCTTACCGCATCATGGAACTGAAACCCTTTCTGGGAACAGAACGGGCGGTGAGCAGTGTGCTGCTCAACTCCATGATGCATATCTTCAGTCATTTCTGCTTCTGGGCCTTCAGCTTGGTGCTGTTTGTGGCCATCTATTACGACCGCATGACCTGGGGATTGTTCTCCCTGCTGATACTCTTTTCCCTGTTTGTGGGGGCAGGCATCTTCCTCTTCATACGTGCCTATAACAGAGGGGTGGCAGAGAAGAGCGTGATATGGCTCACGCGCATGCCTCTGGTGGGACACCGAATGAAGGACTGGCTGGAGCAGCATCAGGATATGCTTCGCAATATCGACAGACAGATAAAAGCGCTCAAGAAGCACAGTCCACGTACTTTCATTGGAACCCTCTCGCTGGAGTTCCTGGCCCGTGTGATGGGTTGCCTGGAGTTGCAGTTCATCCTCTTTGTGTTTACCGATCAGGTGGCACTCACCGATTGTATTATCATGCAAGGGTTTACCAGTCTGCTGGGCAACATCATCTTCTTCATACCCATGCAGGTGGGAGTGCGCGAGGCCGGTATGGCCATCTTTGCCAAGTTCAGCATGTTCAATGGAGCTTATGGCGTGCTTACCAGTCTCATAGTGAGGATCAGAGAAATCGTGTGGATATCTATAGGCATAGCGTTGCTCAAGACAGGTAATGCGCAGCCTGTGCCACAGAGTCAGTCTAATATCAGTACATTATGAATCAGACAGCCGAATTGCAAAATCTCAAGAACAGGTATGGCATTGTGGGTAGGGATGAGGCTTTGGACGAGGCCTTGCGTACCGCTTTACAGGTGGCTCCCACAGATCTCTCTGTGCTCATACAGGGAGAGAGTGGCGTGGGCAAGGAGGTCATACCACGTATCATACATGACCATAGCAGGCGCAAAGGAAAACGCTACATAGCCATCAACTGCGGTTCCATACCCGAAGGTACCATTGACAGCGAACTGTTTGGTCACGAGAAAGGTGCTTTTACCAGTGCCATAGGAGAGCATGAAGGTTACTTCGGTACTGCCGACGGAGGCACACTCTTCCTGGACGAAGTGGGCGAACTGCCCATGAGCACACAGGCCAGACTCCTGCGTGTACTGGAGACAGGAGAATACATACGTGTGGGAAGTAGCGAGCCACGTAAGACCAATGCACGAATAGTGGCAGCCACCAATGTGAATATCCCTCATGCCATCAGAGAGGGGAAGTTCCGCGAAGACCTCTATTACCGACTGTGCACCATCAACATACAGATGCCTCCTCTGAGGGACCGCAAATCTGATGTGGTGCTCCTCTTCAAGAAGTTTGCACTGGATACGGCCGAGAAATACAACATCCCCGAACCCATCAGGCTGACACCAGAGGCAGAGATGGTGATGCAGGCCTATAAGTGGCCGGGAAATGTGAGACAGTTGAGAAACATCACCGAGCAGATGAGCATCCTGTCGCAGATAAGGCTCATCACACCCGAGATGCTGGCCAAACATGGGGTGGTGCCTAATTCGGATGAAGAGACCTCCATGGTGGCCGTGAATACCATCAGCAGAACAGATGCTCATGGCTATGCTCATGAGATACAGTTCCTGGCCAATGCCGTACAGGTGCTTACTCAAGAGGTCAATGAACTGAAAATGAAAGTGAATGCCATGTCCAATCCCATGCAGGTGCGTCTGCCTGCTCCTGTCACAGGCGATTCCATCACTACGGGCCACATGACGGATAACACTCCTCATATGTCCTATGGCCGAATCACAGGTATGGAGGCAGATATTCAAACTCCAGAGGAGGTGATGGAAGATGAAACGCTCAACATCAATAACATGGAGAGGCGCAACATCATGAAGGCACTGCAACGCAATCACTACCGACGCAAAGCGGCTGCAGACGAACTGGGAATCAGCGAACGTACCCTTTACAGAAAAATAAAGGCTTATGGTATCGAAGAATAATCGGAAAGGGTGGCAAGCTCTCTGCTGGATGTGGGCTCTGGCTGTGTGTGTCCTGCTGGGAGCATGCAAAGTGTCATATAAGTTCAATGGTGCAAGCATCGACTATACACAGACCAAGACCATACAGATAGACAACTTCCCCATCAGAAGTACCTATGTGTGGGCACCCATGCAGAGCATCTTCCAGAACAAACTGACAGATATCTTTGCCTCACAGACCAAACTGAGGCAGGTGAAGAAGAACGGAGACCTGCAACTCTCGGGAGAGATAACAGGATTTGACCAGTTCAACAAGGGTATCAGCAGCGACGGTTATAGCAGTCAGGTACAACTGAAGATGACCGTAAACGTGCGTTTTGTCAATAACAAGAATCATTCAGAGGATTTCGAAAGACAGTTCACTGCCACCACAGAGTATGACTCATCACAGCAACTGACTTCCGTACAGGAGGAACTGGTGACACAGATGGTGAAGGATATCACCGACCAAATCTTCAACGCCACCGTGGCCAACTGGTGAGGACAGACTCCATGAGAGGGGTGACATATATATAATAATAAGGTATACAGACAGATGGCACAGAGACCGCTTATCGACTTCATACGACGGCCCGACAGTATGGACCATAATGCTGTGAGCCAACTCAAGGAACAGATAGAGGAATATCCCTATCTGCATGTGGCACGTATCCTGTTGCTGCAAGCTCTGCACAGACAACACTCGCCTCTCTATGACAAGGAACTGCGAGGCAATGCCGTGATGGTGCCTTGCAGAAAGTCCATATTCCATCTCACCGAAGAGTCCAACTATAAGGTGAAGGCTGAAAGAAAGAGATATGCTGCCAGCATGCAGAGAGAACAGGAATCACAGAGCACGGACCAGCTCATAGATGATTTCCTGGGTGCATTGCCTGTACAACAACCCACCAGCGGGGTTCCCGTGGATGCTACCAAGGACTATATCGCCTATATGCTGCAGAACGAACAGGAGGAGCAGCAGACAGACATAGCACCCATGAACGGAGATGGCGTGGTGGAACGATTCCTGGAACAAGAGGATGGACGTATACAACTCAATCAGCAACCACCCAAGAAAGAAGAAACAAAGCCTGCCGAAGCAGAGAGAGAGAAGGAAGGAAAGGAAATCTTCACAGAGATAATGGCCAGCATTTACATCAAGCAAGGCAAATATGAGAGCGCTCTTAAAATTATCAGACAGCTTTCCTTGAAATATCCAAAAAAAAACCGTTACTTTGCAGACCAAATCCGTTTCCTTGAGAAACTGGTACTTAACGACAAGAACAAATAAATAACATAAGACATGTACACATCTATCGTAATCCTGGTAGTACTGGCCTCCATCCTGATGTGCCTTATCGTACTCGTACAGGAATCTAAGGGAGGTGGCCTTGCTGCCGACTATTCAAGTTTCAATCAAATGGCAGGAGCACCCAAGACCACCAATTTCATCGAGAAGGCTACATGGGGACTCGCCATTGCCATGATTGTGCTCAGCGTACTGAGTGTGGCTTTCCTGCCCTCCACCAATGTTTCAGACTCTGTTATCATGCAGCAGGCTACCGAACAGAAAGCTACCAATCCTGGGAATATCCCTGGCATAGCACAGCCTTCTGCCACGGAGCAGCCCGCAGAGCAGGCTCCTGCCACTGAGGCTCCTGCCGCTCCTGCCGCTACAGAGAAGAACTAATCCCAATCATCAGGAAAAGAGCGAGCCATGGAATGTAAGCCTGCATTGCTGGTGGCAGACAGTGGCTCTACTAAGACTGACTGGGTCCTCTATAGCCCAGTGAATGGCATCTTGGAAGTTCGTACATCGGGAATCAATCCTGTGAGGGACTCTCAGGATGCCATTTCCATTGTCGTAAGTCAAGAACTCGTATCACAATTACCAGAAGGATGCTGCCCGCAGCACATCTACTTCTATGGAGCTGGATGTATGCCGCCCTATAGCCAGTCGGTCAGCGATGTGCTCCAACAGCACTTCCCCACGGCACATGTGGAGGTGGAGAGTGATCTGATGGGAGCAGCAAGGGCACTCTGTGGTAGAAATCCAGGGATAGCATGCATACTGGGCACAGGGGCAAACAGTTGTCTCTATGACGGAGTCTCCATTACAGCTCATGTGCCTCCATTGGGATACATCCTGGGAGATGAGGGTAGCGGTGCTGTGTTGGGCAGAACACTCTTAGGCAATCTGCTGAAGGGAATCTTCCCCACAGCTATGAGAGAGGAGTTTATGAACGAGTACCATCTCACCGAGGCTGAGGTGATAGACCGTGTGTACAGACAACCACTGGCCAACAAGTTTATGGCCTCTCTGGTTCCCTTCATACAAAAGCATCGTCAGGATACTCCTATTCATGATATGCTCATAGAAGCTTTCCGCTCCTTCCTGACCAGAAACGTGCGTGCATATGGCCATCCTGAACTCCCCGTCAATTGTGTGGGCGGCATTGCTTTTACCTTTGCTGACGAACTGAAGGAAGCTGCTGCTGCAGAGGGTATGAGTATAGGAAAACTGCTGCGTGAACCCATCCATGAGATGCTCTCTTACCACACAAATGACGTTTTATGACAATAATATTATAAAAAAGTTACATGAATATGTTAAATAACATATATTCCACTCTTGCAAATAGATAAAAGGAATTGTAACTTTGCGTCAGATATCCTGAAAACAATCTTTCGCCTTAGACAGAGGCTAATACCTAGAGAATGACAGGGGAACGCTGTGAAGCATTTCCCTGTTTCCATTTATACACTTGATTATGGGAATTTGTCGGCCCACAGTCGGCACTGTCCAGTTGGTGATAGTGGGGCTCAGTAGAAATTTAGTGGGGATACCATGCCCATCCATCCATAAGAGTCGTCATTTCATGGCATGATATCATCATTTCATGCCATAATACCATCATTTCATGGCATGATATCATCATTTCATGCTGTGTTTGGTTTGAGGCAAAGGGATAAGTCGGCTAAGGTAATTGACTATAACGATCAAGTTATAAGGGTTAGGGAATACCTACTCTTATTGGGAATCCCTTCCCCTATGTATTTTCAGCTAAGCCGAAAGAGGCAGTACACTACCTCTTTTCCCTCAAACGTTTGCAACCTTTCCCTTAAACGTTTGCAACCTTTCCCTTAAACGTTTGCAACCTTTCCCTCAAACGTTTGCAACCTTTCCCTCAAACGTTTGCAATCTTTGCCTCAAACGTTTGCGGTGAAAAGACGCCTTTTGTGGAATCCCTTCCCCTCATGTTTTTCTGCTGATCCGATAGTGGGGGAAGGAACTTATCATGTCTATTTTTTCTTTGGGTTCTTGTTAAACTTGTACGCTAAACGGAGCATGGCGTACTGGGGCATGCATAGTTGCCAGGTCTCGGTGCGGCCCTGGCCATTGACGACATAGCGGGTGCTGGACAGTTGGCCGAGGATGTCAAAGCCATCCATCTTGACGACGAGCCTGCCTTTCAGGAAGGGACGTAAGACGGAAACGTTCCATACCAGTTCGTTGGTGTTCATCGAATGCTCCTCGTATCCGCGACGGCTATACATCTTCAGGTCGGTGGCAAACTGTATCTTCCAGAGGAAGGTGTATTGTCCGCTCAGCCCATAGCTGAAATCGAAGGCACTGATGTCGGCCATGTTGTTTAGCTCACGCTTGGCCACATTCCATGCAAAATCACAGAGAGCCTCCAATCTAAGGCTCTCCTTGTTGTAGGAAAGTGTGAGATTCTGCGAGGTGATATGGTGGTTCACTCGATTCTGTTGACTGTCGGTAAAGTCCTCAATACGTGTCAGGTCTACGTTATGAATGTAGCTGTATGTTGTCTTGCCCTTTACAAACAGTCGTTTTTCCTTATCCAAGTGACGGTTCCAACCGAGTGTTGCAGTCGCATTCCAATTGCCCTTGACATTCTCGGGACGATAGGTATAGACGCCGTTGGTGGGGTTATACGTGAATCCGTTGGCCACCAAATTGTCCAGGAAATTCATGTTCGTTTCAAACCACCAGTATGCGCCAAATTTGCCCCTTGAAATTTCAAATCTCACGTGATGACGTCTGGACATCTTTAGGTCAGGATTTCCCAAGGTAATAGCCAAAGGGTTGGATGTATCCTGAATATTCAACATTTGAATCAAATTTGGAGTCGATTGCTTGCTCTCATACCATACCTTGAAGCCAAGCTTTCGTGTTACATTGGGGCGACATTCAAAATATGCTGTTGGCATCACTAACCATGTGCCATTTTTCTTGTCATAAAAAGTATTCGAGCGCCAATAATCCAGTGATTCATCCTGCCGAATGAGGTTTGCCACAGCTCCATACAGAAATTTATAAGACTTGCCATCATAAATGCGTCTTACGGCAAGATTTGCACAATGGGATCTTGTCATGTATTTACTTTGATAGCTGTTCCTTGCATCTATTGTTTGCAGATATTCGGTCTGCGATGGTAGGAGGCCGAAATCCAAGTTTGTGCCCAGTGCGTCCAGTCTATAGAGTGGACTATCGGTATCGTCGTACTTTTGAGAGTAGTTGTAGCCGTAGTCAATAAACCATCCGCCATACAGGTTCATGCGATAGAGAATATCGGCGCCATAAGTATAATGGTCATGATGATATGGGGTATAGCGGTCCTGCTTGTTTGGCGTCTGGGTGGGATCGAAGTAGGTCAGGTCATACCTGCTGAACCCATCTCGGTTTTCTTCGCCATAATTGCCGTTCAGTTTGACGGTCAGTTCATCTCCCCATGGCAGTCCCCTTCCCCAGTCAATATTCTGTCCGAAGTTGTAAGAGTCTGAGTTGTACATTGTCTGATCCAGTACTCGGTTGATGCTAATCTGACGCAAGTTTGCATTGAGTGAAGGGGCGAACAGCGAGTCCAGAATCTGAAGGCACGTGCCATAGGCTGCAGGATCGGAGGAAAAGGTAGCTGAGTGCGAAAGTCCCTTGCCATTCCGCTTTGCATAGTCGGCAGTTGTCCTGAAACTGGTCATGATTTTCGGGATTCCAAGATTATTCGTGATCGAGGTGCTGAAGTCTTTGTCGCGACTTGTACTGTTCATTTTGCCGAACACGCTACCCTCGGACAGGAAGGTCTCACGCGAGGTACGAGACTCGTTCTTGTTGTCTGTCCAACTGACCGATGCATCCACATGTTCCTCATATCGCCCGTGCTTGTCTTCCACATTCAGACTTCCACCTACCATTTTGGTTTCCCTTTCACCGGTTAGAATGTTAGGTTTGCCCTCCCAGTTGTCACCACCTGGGGCGCGTGTCGCGTTTGTATTGTTGATATTGCTGAACAGCACCAATCGGGAGTTGTCGGTGAAGCGGAGACCGAACAAACGTCCCATCCATCGGCCGTTGGTGCCATAGCCTGCCTCCACATTGGCCATGTAGCCGATGGAGTACTCTTGCTTCATCTCCACATCCATCACATAGTCCTTCTCGCCCGAGTCGCGATGAATCATCTGACTTAAGGGTACTTCCTTTTCGAAGAACTTCAGTTTACTGACCACATAATAGGGCAGGTTGTCCAGCATGATGCGGTTTTTCCCTTTGAAGAACTCCTTCCCGTTGAGGGTGAGATAATCGACCTTGCGACCATTCATATAGATGGTGCCATCAGCTTTCAGTTCTGCACCTGGCACCTGAGCCACCAAAGCGTCGAGCATGGAACCTTCCGGGATTTTAAATGCCTCGGCATCCACCACGATGGTGTCGCCTTTGTATGTAAGTTGTACGCGTGTAGCTTTGACAGTCACCTCCTGCATGGTTGTTTCCTTTAGGCTTCGCTTCATAAATAAATTTGGGAAGAAAAAAGTACTCTTTCTAGCAAAAGGCTTCATATTTGCTTTCATTATGACTGTTTCATAGTCAGGATGCTCGGCCTTTATTATAAATGACTGCATTCCTCTAGCAATCTTTTTCTCCCAGCGGGCTTCACGGAAGCCCAATATTGTAAAGGTGCGCAACGTGTCAATCATGATACCGTTAGTGTCACAAAGGGTTACAAACACATCTGGAATACCATACTTTGTGAAGGAATCGCTGATAGGTTGACAGACCTTGATCGAATCACGTTCCTGGGCAAACATGCCAGTCGTTATAAGACTGCATACAAATGAAATGCAAATGAATAATTTTTTTTTTTTCATTAATTGGTGTGCAAAATGTTTTTTTTATAATGGTTGTGTTCAATAGTGATGCCTATTCAACACCAAATATAAAGGCGTGTAGTGACTCCTGCTCAACTATTATTTGGTGTTGAAGAAGCGCAGTAGGGATTGCACGGATTGTATGTATAATTATGCACACCTACTTATAATCTACAATATAGGTCGTGTGGCTGAAATCATCGATTCGCTACATCCTCATAAAGGACACAACCATCAGGACTATTAGAAGCTCCAATTAGTCGCATTGTAACCACAGAATCCCCCTTCTCTATATTTATGTCCAACCTTTCCCGTGAATCTGCACATCCA
>SAMEA3663036__coassemble_206_pt1 | contig 29267 bp, 25 predicted proteins | sample SAMEA3663036__metabat2_high_PE_022 | metagenome-assembled genome bin SAMEA3663036 (sample SAMEA3663036) | pig gut metagenome | biome: pig gut; feature: pig-associated habitat; material: faeces | place: France | collected 2012
CCATAGACCACGCAACAATAAATTGTCACTCGAGATATAGCATGAACCGCAAATACGAATACGCCACAGACAAGATTTATAACCTTGTCGGCAATGAAGGTTACAAATACTGAGCACACTGCTATAAATGGTAATCAATCGAAATTTCGGATGACCCAATCTTAATTTGGGTGGCGCATTGACGAAGTCAGGGAGGAAAGATGCACCATTCGGTTCACTACAGCCCTCTATGAAATTTCTGCTTGATCATGATAGAGAGCGATGTCAAAGATTACTGCTTTTGATTTTGCAAGGTTTCAAAACGAAAGCAAAATACTTGTAATAGGTTACATAATGTAACCAAATGGGCTGTTTTAGTTACGTATCTGTTAGAAAGTATAATATCAGTTAACAAAAAGTATGGTGTTATGCCTTCTGGAATATCAAAACGAAATACTTTTGCAGTGAAAACATTGCAAAACGAAAGTAAAAGTACAAATACGCTTTCAAAATGCATACATAAATAGAATAATGTGTATTAACTATATAAAGCGAGAGATTGATATGAAGAAAATTGAAGCAATCATCCGAAAGACGAAATTTGAGGATGTAAAGGAAGCATTACTTGCCGCAGACATCGAGTGGTTTTCCTATTACGATGTAAGAGGTGAAGGCAAGATGAGACAGGCTCGTATCTATCGTGGTGTGATGTATGATACCAGCAGCATAGAACGTGTTCTGCTCAATATCGTGGTACGTGACAAGAACGTGGAAAAGACCATTCAGGCTGTTCAGAAGGCTGCTTGCACGGGAGAGATAGGTGATGGACGTATATTTGTGATTCCTGTGGAGGATACTGTGAGAATACGCACCGGAGAGCGTGGTGACATAGCTCTTTATAATGCAGAGAAGGAGAAGTGACCTCCTGCTGTAGCAGACTATTTTATATGTCAATCATGCATCATCTGACTCTCGGATGACACTTCAGGAGTTATATGAGCGATGATTGCTAAGGAAAGATTCTTCTAATATTAAAATTTTCAGGATTATGACTATACAAGAGATAGGTTTGTCATTGGATACGGTATGGATGTTGCTGGCTGCTATGTTGGTGTTCTTTATGCAGCCCGGTTTTGCCCTCTGTGAGGCAGGATTTACTCGCAGTAAGAATACGGCCAACATTCTGTTCAAGAACTTTGTGGATTTCATGTTGGGTTCGGTGCTGTTCTGGTTTATAGGTTTTGGTCTGATGTTTGGCAGCGATGGTGCAGGCTTTGCAGGTATGCCCAACTTTGGTGACCTCTCCTTCTATAAGAGTGATCTTCCCACCGAGGGATTCCTGATGTTTGAGACGGTGTTCTGTGCCACCAGCGCCACCATTGTGTCTGGAGCCATGGCCGAGCGAACCAAGTTCTCCATGTACTGCGTATATTCGCTCTTTATCTCCCTTCTGATTTATCCCATCGAAGGCCATTGGACCTGGGGTGGAGGATGGTTGTGCAATGGGGAAGCTGATTCCTTCATGATGACCACGTTTGGTGCTACATTCCATGATTTCGCTGGTTCGGCCATCGTACATTCAGTGGGTGGTGTGTTGGCTTTGGTTGGTGCCATCTGTTTAGGTCCCCGTTTGGGTAAATATCGTGGCGGAAAGAGTAACGCTATTCCTGGTCACAACCTGATGGCTGCTGCTTTGGGCGTGTTCATCTTGTGGTTTGGATGGTTCGGATTCAACCCCGGCTCTCAGCTTGCAGCATCTGGAGAGGTCAATATGAATGCCATCAGCCATGTGTTCCTTACCACCAACTTGGCAGCTGTATGTGGTGGTTTGGCCACGATGGCAGTCACTTGGATCAAGTACGGTAAGCCTTCCTTCTCCCTGATGCTTAATGGAGTATTGGCCGGACTGGTGGCCATCACAGCAGGATGTGACCTGGTGAGCCCTCTGGGTGCAGCCATCATTGGTCTGCTTGCAGGTGTCATACTGGTGTTCTCCATTGAGTTTATCGACAGCAAACTTCACATTGATGATCCCGTGGGTGCAAGCAGCGTGCATGGTGTATGTGGTATCTTTGGTACCCTGATGACAGGACTTCTGGCCGTGGACGGCGGTGCGTTCTATGGCGGTGGCTTTGGCTTCTTTGCTGCGCAGACTTTCGGTATCCTGGTGATTGATGTATGGGCAGCCGTCACAGGTATCATTCTCTTCTGGAGCATCAAGAAGCTCGTGGGCCTGAGAGTGGACAAGCGCATCGAGGAAGAGGGACTTGATATTTATGAACATGGCGAAAGCTGTTACAACTAATCCACACATTCAATTCAATACAAAAGTCAAATAGAAAAACTATTTTGCCAAGCCAGAGACGGGGGGCTGTCTCCTCAGGGATGCCTGCCATGCGACGGTCCTCCGTCTCTATAGAAAGCATGATTCTTGAACCCTACAAATCAAAACCAATGAAAGGAGCATTTATTATGAAAAAGACACTTAGAATGATATTTCTCTTATCCGCCATGTTCTGTATGACTTCTGTTGCCATGGCTGATGATGAAGTGGCAGAAGAGGATAAGGTGGAGCTGACGGTAGCTGCCGATTTTGTGAGTCAGTATTACTGGCGTGGTCAGGACCTGGGCGACTTCTCCTTGCAGCCCACTTTGGGTGTAGCCTGGAAGGGTCTTTCGCTGACTGCATGGGGTAGTGTGGGAATCTCAGACTTTTCGGATACCAAGGAGTTTGACCTTACTGCGGCCTATGAGATCAAGGGATTTCATGTGGGGGTAACTGATTACTGGTTCAATACACCCCTTGAGAAGTATTTCAAATATCGCAACAACGATACTTCGCATGTGTTTGAAGCCAATGTGGGATATGATTTCGGTTTCCTTTCCTTCAATTGGTTCACCAACTTTGCTGGTAACGACGGCGAGAACAAGGATGGCAAGAGGGCTTACTCATCGTATATGGAGCTGGCAGCACCCTTTAGCTGGGTGGGATGTGACTGGACAGCCAGTGTGGGTGCAGTTCCCTATGCCACCAGTTTCTATTCCCATGCCACAGGATTTGCTGTCACTCATGTAGCCCTCAAGGCCAGTCGTGATATCCGCATTACTGATAAGTTCAGCATCCCCCTGTTTGCTCAGATAGCCGCCAACCCCAGTTCGGGCAAGGCCTACTTCCTGGCAGGATTCACGCTTCAGGCCTTCTGATATATGAAAATGAACAAGGAACGGAGCGGATGTCCTCACCTGAGAGTCTCATCCATTCCGTTCCCTTGAGAAAGTCCTATAGATAGTGCCGTGAGGCACATTCTCAGATGCCCTTGTGGGCAAACTGTTGTTTATTGGTTGTAATGGGCACTATTCTTTCCGCCAAAGGGGTGGTCAAGAGTGGTGCCCTTTTCCTTTTGTCCTAATTAGAACTCCAGGTTGAAACCAAGACCCAGCACACGGTTCTTGCGCCAGTAGTGGTCGCTCTTCATGCCGGCAGCAGTCATAGTGCTTACGTCACGTCTCTGATAGAAACTATGCATGTAGCCAAAGTCCACATTGAAGCGCTCTGTACATTTCACGCGCACGCCCAGTCCGATGGAGTTGTTTGATGTGGTGAAGCTCAGGTCGTTCATGAACTCGTCGCTCTGGCGATAGCAAGTCTTCTGCCAACTTACACTGGCGGTGAGGCGGTCTATGATGTCCCACTCGGCACCGGCATTGAACTCCATGGTGTTCTTGTCCAGCAGATCCTGCTTGTTGCCATAGCGCTTGGCTTGCTTGTCGAAGTAGTAATGCCATCCAGCCTGCAGACGCACCTTCTCTATGGGGCTGTACTGTGCGCCCATGTTGATCATGGCAGGGCTGTCCTCACGTACGTGCTTGCCGTCGGCAAACTGTCCCAGGGTGGGATTCTGTGCGGTGGCCCCCTGTGTGTAGGCATTCATCTCGCTCTTGTTCTTGAGCCAAAGTACTGTGGGAGCCTCTGCACGCATGGCCAGATTCCATTGCTCGTTGATTCTCCAGTCTATGCCGATGATGGGTGCCACACCAAAAGCAGTCTGGTCACAGTTGAGCTCCAGCTCGCTTTGTGAGAGAGCCTGCCCAACCTGCTGGTCCAGCCCAGCTTTCACCTGTGTAAGTACAGCCTGCTGGGCGGGATTGAGATTTGCCAAAGTGGGAGTGACGGTGGCAGCTGTCACGTCGCTGACCCAACCGTTGTAGTTGTTGCTGGCATAGGTGCCTTTCACTCCGAGAGCCACGGCCAGGTTGTCATTTACCTTGTATGTGGTACCCAGAGTCAGACCGAAACCATACTGGCGTCCCTTCATATAGGCATTCAGACTGTAACCGCCAAAAGCCAGGTCACGTCCTGCCTGCAGACCCAGTGCCTCGGGCACTTGTGACATGGCAGTAGCAATTCCTGCGTTTACCTGCTGATAAATCTGAGCGGCATAGAGTGCTTCGAAGGTGCCCAGGCCCTTGTCGAACTCACATTTACCGCCGCCACCTGAGATGGCAAAGGATGCATTGAAGCTCCAGCGCTCCCAGTTGTAACTCAGTTGGAAACTGGGAATGACGGGCGCACTGGCCTCACCTTCAAACTTATGCTGAGTCTGTCCGGGATTAGAGAGGTTGTATGCAAAGAGGGGGAAGGTGGTGGTGATATCACGACTCTGTTTGGCATTCTGTACATCCAGGCTCAGGTGGAAGCCAGGAGCCAGGAAGGCAGTACCTGCTGGATTGAGATAGAGACCGGTAATGTCTATGATTGCATCCTGAGACATCTGGCGCAGGTATGCTGCATTCTGGTTGGTGTTTGTGAGCAGTCCACCTGCATAAGCCATGCTTGAAAGGCTAAGTGCCAGCACGGCGTTGAACAATCTTTTCATCTTTTTAATATAAATTTTGGTTCAAAACGGCCGCAAAGGTAACACAAATATATTATGTGTGCAAGAAAACTCTGAATAAATGCTCATTAAATACAGAAATGTGCAAGTTTGGATTCTGAAAACAGATGGATGTGTTATATTCTCTCGCGCATACAATAATAATATATATAGGACAATATTAGGAGTGGGGGATGAGGAAGTGGCAATAGGCCTCTGCGGTTATCCTTCGTGTTTTTCAATTCTGTATCATGGGTGTATGGCAGAAACTCGCATTGAGTTCTGGCCTCAATCAAGAGTCATTACGAACTCATTCCGAAGGTGTGGCCAACCAGTCGTCCACCAGTTGTCGGGCAATAGAGCAGGTGTCGGGGAGGATGGGTAGATGGTCGCGTGTAAACCATCCAGCAGAGTTCAGTTCCTCCTTCTGGATATGCAGTTCACCGCTTTCATACTTGGCAGTAAAGCCCACCATCAGTCCGCAGGGATAGGGCCATGATTGGCTGCCGAAGTAGCGAATGTCTCGGATGGTAAGTCCTGTCTCCTCCATGACTTCCCGTTTCACGCATTGTTCCAGGTTCTCTCCCGTTTCCACGAATCCAGCCACCAGTCCGTAATGCTTGTCTCGGAAGGTTCGGGCATGTACCATCAGGATGCTCTCTCCGCGCTCTATCCTTACGATGATGGCAGGAGCCAGGCTGGGCCATAGTTCCTTGTGGCATCCAGTACACTTTTTGCTAATGTCTGTTGACCATTTCATGGGAGCTCCACAGCATCCACAGAAACGGCTGTTCTGATCGAAGTAAAGGAGTTCTGCTCCCTTGGTGGCCAGTTGATAGTCGTTGCGACTGAGTATCTGGAAGCTTTTCCTCAGTGGTGTCATTATGCCACATTCGGGGCTGGCAGGAGGAGCGTCCAGGCGAATGATGTGGCAAGTGTCCCCATTGTGACGGATGGTGGTCACCTGATTCCAGGGTTTCAGACATATGCCGTCGGGAACAGAATGGGGGATATTCCCCTCTGGTGTGAGCAGAATATCCCCTTGACAATAGATGAGTTGCAGGTCCATGTCCGTGGTCAGATGCCCAACGATTTCTTGACTTCTTCCACCTTGGCCTTGGCACGCTCCAGGCATGCTGCATAGTCCTCGGCGCTGGTCATGTTGTCTTTAATCTCCACGTAGAACTTTATCTTGGGTTCGGTACCGCTGGGACGTACACTTACCTTGGTGCCGTCCTGGCAGAAGTACTGAATCACATTGCTCTTGCCAGGCATGTCGATGGCGGTTTCCTTGCCGTCGGCATCACGCTGGATGAGTGACTGGAAGTCCTTGGCCAGGGTGACTTTGCTTCCTGCTATTTCGGTGATGGGATTCTGGCGGAAGTTCTCCATCATGGCCTTTATCTCATCGGCTCCAGTCTTACCAGGCTTCACCACGTTGATGGTGTGTTCGTAACTGAATCCATAATCCTTGTAGATTTGCATGAGCAGGTCATAGAGCGTCATGCCATTGTCCTTGGCCCATGCAGCTATCTCGCAGATGAGACAGATGGAGGCTGGAGCATCCTTGTCGCGTACCTTGTCGTAGGGTAGGAATCCGAAGCTCTCTTCACCTCCGCCTATGTATTTCTGCTTACCTTCGCTGAGGGCTATCTCTCGGGCTATCCATTTGAATCCGGTATAGCAGTCGCGCAGTTCCACTTGATTGCTCTTGGCCATCTGTGCTATGAGTTCTGTGGTGACGATGGTCTTTACGAGGAAGTCGGTGGGCTTGAGCTGGTGGAGTGCCTTCTTGTTGCGTATGATGTAGTAGCAGAACATGGCACAAGTCTGGTTGCCGTTGATGATCATCCATTCTCCCTTGTTGTCTCGGCACACGATGGCCAGGCGGTCAGCATCGGGGTCGGTGGCCACCACCAGGTCGGCATTCAGTCTGGTACCCAGTTTCATTCCCAGGGTCATAGCTTCGGCATTCTCAGGGTTGGGACTGACCACGGTGGGGAAATTGCCGTCGATGACCATCTGCTCTGGCACCACATGTATGTTTTGGAATCCCCAGGAACGCAGGCACAGGGGCACTATCACCCTTCCGGTGCCATGCATGGGGCTATATACGATGTTCAGGTCCTTCTGTCTGAGGATGACATCCTGGTCCACCATGGCTTCGTGAACGGCCTGCATGTAGGTGTAGTCCATCTCTCCGCCTATGATTTCTATCAGTTCGGGCACGGGCTCGCTCTTCACGTCCTCTATCCTTACCTGATTGACTTCATCTATGATACCCTTATCATGAGGAGCCAGCACCTGAGCGCCATCCTCCCAGTAAGCCTTGTATCCGTTGTATTCCTTGGGGTTGTGGCTTGCGGTCACGTTTACGCCTGCCTGAGCACCCAGATGTCGGATGGCAAAGGAAACCTCGGGAGTGGGGCGCAGCCCTTCGAAGAGATATACCTTGATACCATTGGCGCTGAAGATGGCAGCCACAGTCTCGGCAAAGAGTCTGCCATTGTTGCGGCAGTCATGTCCCACTACCACGCTCAGTTGTTTCCCTTTGGGAAATGCCTTGAGCAGATAATTGGCAAAGCCCTGTGTGGCCATGCCCACGATGTATTTGTTCATACGGTTGGTGCCAGCACCCATGATGCCGCGCAGGCCGCCTGTACCGAACTCCAGATTCTGGTAGAAGGCATCCACCAGAGCTGTCTTGTCCTCGCTGTCAAGCATTTGACGGATTTCCGACTTTGTCTCTTCGTCATAATATGGCGAAGATATCCATGCAAGGGCTTTTTCCTCGCATTCTTTGATTAGCTGAATATCCATATATTAGATGTTATGTGAATGAATGTTTGATATGATTTGTATTTATTAAAGATTGCAAATATAGTCATTTCTGCCGTAAAGTGTGCTCTATTTGCCTTGAAAGTACTTCTATGAACATAAAAAATCCTATTTTTGCACCGCAGAATTCTATATGGAATAATATATAAATATGAGAAAAAGTCAGAAGAAACGCATCTGGGCCATCCTTGGCATGTTTGCTTTAGTGGCAGTTTATCACTATGTGACCCATCGGGTTCCCCAGGTGGAAAGTGGAGTGGAACGTACAGAGACTGACAGCACCATCGTGGAGAATTCCGTTCAGGTCAGTCTGGATTCGGCAGGGAATAAGGTTTACGAGAATGTCCGACACGTCACCTACAAGAATGCCAGGGCCAAGGGGCTGGAGATTCCAGCCTATCTGACCGACAGAGATGAAGAGATAGTTCAGCACGAAGGTTTTACACTCTCCTACAACAAGAAGCATCTCCTGCCCAACTGGGTGGCATGGCTGCTTACCCGTGAGCGTACTCAGGGCAAGGAGAAGAGGGCCGACAACTTCCAGCCCGACGAGAAGATAAAGAAAGGCCCTGTGGCTGAGGATTCCGATTATCGTGGGAGCGGATATGACAGAGGCCATATGTGCCCTGCGGCCGACTGCAAGCATAACCGTAAGGCCATGAACGACTGTTTCCTGCTGTCGAATATTTGTCCACAGACCCATAACCTGAATGCTGGCGACTGGAAAGAGCTGGAGACCAAGACACGTCAATGGGCACAGCGCTATGACAGCATCTTCGTTGTCTGCGGTCCTGTTCTGCAGAAAGGTCACAGATATCCCAAGGTGGGGCAGAATCAGGTGACCGTGCCAGAGCAGTTCTTCAAGGTGCTCCTGCGCTTTACCTCACCCCGTCAGGCTCAGGCTATCGGCTTCATCTATGATAATTCCGAGGAGTCCAATCATCCTCTTGAATATTATGCTGTGACGGTGGATAGTGTGGAGGCCCTTACCGGAATCAACTTTTTTTCAAAACTGGAGAAAAGCATTGAAAGGAAGGCAGAAAGCCAGTATGACATGAAGTGGTGGAGGTGACTAAAAATTCCATTTCATGGTGATAACTCGGATAAAAACGCTATCTTTGCAACTCAAAAACTGAGATCTCAACTATGCAACACATAAGAAACTTCTGTATCATAGCACATATTGACCACGGAAAAAGTACCCTTGCCGACCGTCTGCTGGAGTATACCCATACCATCAAGGTGACCGAGGGGCAGATGCTGGACGATATGGATCTTGAACGTGAGCGAGGAATCACCATCAAAAGTCATGCTATACAGATGGAATATGTGAGAGATGACGGCCGTTATACTCTCAATCTCATCGATACTCCGGGACATGTGGATTTCAGTTATGAGGTGAGCCGAAGCATTGCCGCATGTGAGGGTGCCTTGCTGGTGGTGGATGCCACTCAGGGTGTACAGGCACAGACCATCAGCAACCTCTATATGGCCATCGATAATGACCTGGAAATCATCCCTGTGGTAAACAAATGTGATATGCCAAACGCCATGCCCGAAGAGGTTATGGACGAGATAGTGGACCTGCTGGGATGCAAGCGCGAGGAAATCATCTGTGCCAGTGGAAAGACAGGAATGGGCGTGCAGGAGATATTGGATGCTGTGGTGGACCGTATACCATCTCCTCAGGGCGACGAACAGGCTCCCCTGCAAGCACTCATCTTTGACTCTGTATTCAATTCCTTCAGAGGTATCATTGCATATTTCAAGATTATAAACGGATGTATCCATAGCGGCGACAACGTGCAGTTTATCAATACTGGGCGTGAGTATAAGGCCGATGAGATAGGTGTGCTGAAGATGGATATGGTGCCCAAGCAGGTACTCCATTGTGGCGACGTGGGATACATCGTGAGTGGCATCAAGACTGCCACCGAGGTCAAGGTGGGCGATACCATCACCACCGTGGCCAACCCCTGTCATGAGGCTATCGCAGGATTTGAGGAAGTGAAGCCCATGGTCTTTGCCGGAGTGTATCCCATAGAGACAGAGGACTTTGAGAATCTGCGTGCCAGTCTGGAGAAGTTGCAGCTGAATGATGCCAGCCTCACCTTCCAGCCCGAGAGTTCCGTGGCTCTGGGATTTGGCTTCCGATGTGGATTCCTGGGCCTCTTGCATATGGAGATCGTGCAGGAACGTCTTGACCGAGAGTTCAATATGGATGTGATAACCACCGTCCCCAACGTGTCCTACCTGGTATATGACAAGCAGGGCGAGGTGAAGGAGGTACACAATCCCTCGGGAATGCCCGAGGCCACACTCATCGATCATATCGAAGAACCCTATATACGCTCCACGGTAATCACCAACACGGCATACATTGGTCCCATCATGACCCTCTGCCTGGGTAAGCGAGGCGAACTCATCAAGCAGGAATATATCAGCGGCAACAGAGTGGAGATACAGTATGACATGCCCTTGGGTGAAATCGTCATTGACTTCTATGATAAACTGAAGAGTATCAGCAAGGGGTATGCCTCCTTTGATTACCATCAGAACGGATTCCGTCCGAGCAAACTGGTCAAGATGGATATTCTGCTCAACGGCGAACCTGTGGATGCACTCAGCACCCTTACTCATGTAGATAATGCAGAAGGCTTCGGACGTCGTATGTGCGAAAAGCTCAAGGAACTCCTTCCCCGACAGCAGTTTGATATAGCCATTCAGGCAGCCATAGGAGCCAAGATTATAGCACGAGAGACCGTGAAACAGGTACGCAAGGACGTGTTGGCCAAATGCTATGGAGGAGATGTGAGCCGAAAGCGTAAGTTGCTCGAAAAACAGAAGAAGGGTAAGAAGCGCATGAAGCAGATAGGAAATGTGCAGGTTCCCCAGAAAGCTTTTCTGGCAGTCCTCAAGTTGGACTGACCTCAGCCTGCTCCAGCCTCCGCTCTCCGCCATATAACTGCAACTGCAGAGCGCCATCATACAGCTGACACAACACCTAAGTGAGGAAGTGACCATGTGAGGAGAAATAGAACATATTTATTATTACTTGAATTCAGAACTATCATAATATGTACAGACGACGCGATGTTGCAAGAGAGATTGCCCGCATATATTGCACGTTGACCCCTCAGGGAATCGACGCGCTGGGCAGTATTCTTGTTCCCATGAAGTTCCAGAAGGGAGATACCATTCTGCCCGAAGGACAGGTATGTCGTGCCATGTATTTTGTGGATAAGGGTATGGTGCGCCAATATTATTATAAGAATAAGCGCGACGTGACCGAGCATTTCTCCTTTGAGGGACGTATCGTCTTCTGTATAGAGAGTTTTCTCAAGCAAGAGCCCAGCAGACTTATTGTGGAGGCCTTGGAACCCAGCATCCTCTATGCCATTCCCTATGATGACTTACATAATCTGATGGTGCGCAACCAGGAGATGGAGATGCTCTACCGCAAGATACTGGAGCACGTGGCCATCAGTAGCCAGGAGCATGCTGACAGCCAGCGATTCGAGAATGCTTCTGAGCGTTATGAGCGACTGCTCAGAGAGAAACCGGAGATAGTGCTGAGAGCCCCCATGGTACACATAGCCAGTTTCCTGCAGATGACCCCCGAGACTCTGAGCCGCGTCCGAAATGCCTCTGCCCAGCAGAGCCCGAAGTCTTCCAGTCGTGACCAGAACGACGCCTGGTGGACGCATACCACCGAACTGAAGTGATACCAGTCAATATATAGAGAATACTGTGCTAAATATTGGCGCATTGACATTTTTGTATTACCTTTGCCGCTGAATTTTTTAACGATAAAGAGTGCTTGCAAACCTCTTTTAAAACAAAACAAGATATGATACAAAACAAATCTGTGAGTATCGCCTATATGGTTATGGGCATACTCTTCTGCACTTGCTTGATTACCAGCAACCTTCTTGAAACCAAAGTATTGCAGTTCGGCCAGTTTACCATGACGGCAGGCGTCCTCTGTTTCCCCATTTCCTACATCCTCAACGACTGCATAGCCGAGGTGTGGGGATTCCGCAAGGCGCGTCTTATCATCTGGATGGCTTTTCTGATGAATTTCCTGGTGGTTGCTCTGGGCCAGTTGGCGGTCTTCCTGCCTGCCGCATCGTTTTGGAGTGCAAACGAACCGCATTTCAATTTCGTCTTCGGGCTGGCTCCCCGCATCGCTGTGGCATCCTTTACAGCATTCATCGTGGGAAGTTTCTTGAATGCTTACGTCATGAGCAGGATGAAGGTGTCCAGCCAGGGCAAGCGTTTCTCATACCGTGCCATCGTGAGCACCCTTTTTGGAGAGAGCGCGGACAGCCTGGTCTTCTTCCCCCTTGCCTTCGGCGGTCTGATGCCCCTGGCAGAGTTGGGCAAACTCATGATCTTGCAGGTGATAGTAAAAACGCTCTACGAGATACTCATGCTACCCATCACCATCCGTGTGGTACGTTTCGTGAAACATCATGAAGGTACTGATGTATATGATGATGATATATCTTATAACCCTCTCAAGATATTCGACTTATGATGACTGTGGGAAATGATTTGATGAAGGGAGAGTCAGCCCTCGTGGTCTTCTCTGGAGGTCAGGATAGTACCACATGTCTGTATTGGGCAAAGTCCCATTTCCGTCATGTACGTGCCTTGAGTTTCACTTACGGACAGAAACATGCTCTGGAGGTCCAGTTGGCAGAACAGCTGGCAGCTGATGCCGATGTGGCATGGGAATCAATGGATGTGAGTTTCATATCACAGTTGAGTCAAGGCAGTTGCAGTCTTACCGACGAGTCCCTCTCGATAGAGAATCAGAAGGCCTCCGATGCCAAGTGGCCCACGACTTTCGTTCCCGGCCGCAATCTCTTTTTCCTATCCATAGCTGCAGTATATGCACGCTCTCATGGGATTAGTGACTTGGTGACTGGAGTAGGTCAGGCCGATTTCAGTGGTTATCCTGATTGCCGCGACAACTTTATCAAGAGTCTCAATGTCACACTCAATCTGGCCTTGGATGAGCAGTTTCGCATTCACACCCCTTTGATGTGGCTTAGCAAGGCTCAGACGTGGGCTCTGGCCGATTCCCTGGGTGTGATGGATATCATCAGAGAGAAGACGCTGACGTGCTACAATGGTATTCCAGGTGACGGATGCGGTCATTGTCCCTCTTGCCAGTTGCGCAGGGAAGGACTTCAGGAGTATTTGAAAACAAGAAGTGAATTACAGAAAAAATGAATAAGATGAGAGAACAGGAGGGTCTCACGGCACTTGGCCGTAAGACAGAATACAGGCAGGATTATGCTCCCGAGGTGCTGGAAACTTTCCTCAATAAGCATCCCGACAACGATTATTGGGTACGTTTCAATTGTCCTGAGTTTACCAGTTTGTGTCCCATTACCGGCCAGCCCGACTTTGCTGAGATACGCATAAGTTATATTCCTGCAGAGCGAATGGTGGAGAGCAAGAGCCTGAAGCTTTATCTCTTCTCCTTCCGCAATCACGGGGACTTCCATGAGGACTGCGTGAATATCATCATGAAGGACCTGATACGTCTGATGCAACCCAAATATATTGAGGTGACGGGCATCTTCACTCCTCGCGGCGGCATCAGTATCTGGCCTTATGCCAATTATGGTATGCCTGGTACCCGCTACGAGGAGATGGCGGCCTACAGGATGATGCATCACGATATGCCTTAGAGGTGTCTTACTGGTAGATAATATTGTGCAGATTACGATATAGAGGATTACATTTCATATTAGACAGAGATGATAAGGAGAATTCTATGTGGCTTGATGCTGGTGCTGACTTGTGCAACATCAGTCATGGCTGTTCTCAAGGAGAGAGACCTGCCTCGCACGTTGAGTGTACTGAAGGCCGAATTGCAGGACCATTATGAGCGTCAGCAGTCATTCATGAGCATGTACGAGCAGCGTGGTGCTCGGCAGCATCAGATGCTGGTGAACTATATGCAGCAGTGTGAGCAAATCAGTCTGATGCTCTATTCGCAGTCATCCGAGAATTCCTTTGATATGGCCTATGCTTGCCAGCAGGCTACCAATCTGGCTCAGGATCTCAAGAAGCGAAACAGCCGCATGCATCAGTACGACAAGATTATCGCTCAGATGCAAAGCGAGATAGAGCGTTACGATGCTCTTATCCAGTCGCTCAAGAGTATGCCACCCGTCTCAGCCAAGGATGCCGACAGCGTGTTGTCGGTCTATGATAGTATCCTCATACAGGCCATTGACTCACTGGCCGAGAAGGCCGACTCTCTCAAGGCCGTCCAGGACAGTATGCCAGACTCCCATCCTCATCATCTGTCTCAGCATGAACCTCCCTCACATCAGGATTCCGATACCTCTCACCCGTTGTTCCTCAGCGGACAAGAGTTGCAGGACAGGGAGGAATGCCTTAAGTATGCTCAGATCATTCGTGATAATATGCAGCGCTTCTTGGATAATTTGGAGGCAGAAAACACTTATTATCAGAGTGTAACGGCCAAGGTGGCTGAAATAAATGCCTTTGCTCAGGAGCGATACAAGATGCTTCAGTCCAACATCTTCCGCAATGGAGATGAGAACTATCTGGACATCCTGTCTCATTTCCGCATGTACCTGATGCGTGCGCGGATGTCCATACACCAGAAGTATATGCCTTTCCCAGGACATGATATCACGTTCTCCGAATGGCGTGGTGCCACGGTACTCTTCATCAGCGTTTTCCTCATCTTTTATCTCAGCCTGGCGCTCTTGCTCAGTTATGCCCTCTTGCGCTGGGTTTTGCCTCGCAAATGGCGCGGAAGTGATTTCAAACTACGTTTGCGGATGCTCAACAACGTGGTGGGCATCGCCCTTTTTGCCATTATCGTCATGATAGTACGTGCCACCAGCGACCGCAATTTCATCCAGATGGGTACCGGACTTATCATCAACATGGCATGGTTGCTGGAGGCCATCTTCCTCTCGCTGTATATTCGTCTTAGAGGCGAGGAGATGCGTCATGCTGCCATCATCTACATGCCTCTGATGTTCACGGCATTCCTGGTTATCCTCATTCGCATCGTGCTCATCCCCAATGTGGTGGTCAATCTGTTGCTGCCTCCTCTCATGCTTGCCTTGTGTATATGGCAGTTGGTGGTGAGCCGCCGTCACCGTCGTCATTTGCCTGTGCTGGATATGGTGTATACCTATCTGACCACCACCGCCATGGTGGTATGCACCGTGGCCTCGTGGGTAGGCTACACCTTGCTTGCTGTACAGATATTGGTGTGGTGGACATTCCAGTTGGCCGCCATCATGACCATTACCTGTCTGTATGACCTGATGAATATGTATTGCCGCCGAGTGCTCATCAAGCGTGTGTCTGCCTTACAGACCTCCGACGGTCTTCCTGCCCATCTCAGCGAGGAGCAGGAGTAGTCACTCCTCCAGTCTGTTCGCCGTGGAGACTACATCACCACCACCTGGCTATATGATTTCCTGTATCGTACCTTATTGCCCATCTTGGGCGTCTCCAGCGTCCTGCTGAGTTTCTATTGGGCTTCCGAAATATTTGAGATGACCAGCATCTGCGAAAAAGTCTTCATGACAGATTTCATCAAGTCCAGCAATTTGGTTCGCCTCTCGCTCTATCGTATCTGTTTGGTGGCCGGACTGTGGTTTGTGTTCCGTTTCCTCAATTATTCGATACGCGCTTTCTATACCCACACGCGCCGCACCATTATTGCCACGGGACAGAATCTCAATGTCACCCTTGCCCGCAACGTGATAGCCATCCTGTGCTGGGGTACATATATCCTGATAGCCCTGGCCATCCTGGAGGTCCCCAAGAGTGGCATTTCCATCGTAGGCGCAGGCCTGGCCACGGGTCTGGGCTTTGCCATGCAGAGCATACTGGAGAATTTCTTCTATGGCATCAATCTGATGGCAGGCCGGGTGCACGTGGGCGACTATATAGAATGTGATGGTATAGCGGGCAAGGTGGAGAGCATCACCTATCAGAGTACTCAGATAGTGACGGCCGATGGCTCGGTAATAGCTTTCCTCAATAGCGCCTTGTTCAGCAAGAATTTTAAGAATATGACGCGTAATCACAGGTTCGAGCTTGTCAAGATACCCGTGGGAGTGGCTTATGGTAGCAACGTGCAGCAGGTGAGACAGATGCTGGTGGAGGCCATCCAGCCTCTGTGCGAACAGACGGATGCCGAGGGAAGAAGTGTGGCACGTACCGACGTGCCCGTAAACGTTGTCTTCTCCGATTTCGGCGACAGTTCGGTGGATTTGCTCGTATGCATCTGGATGCGTGTTGAGGACAAGATAGCCCTCACAGCCCGAGTACGTGAAACGATTTATGAAACGCTTACCCACAACGGAGTGGAGATTCCCTTCCCCCAATGTGATGTGCATATGCGCGGGTAATGCTCTATTTACATGTTGTACCTTATATAATTGATCAAAGATATGGCACCTACATCAGTCAATTCCTCTCGCCGACGCACCCTCAAGGATTGGGTCATAGCCACGCGTCCATGGTCCTTCCCTGCTTCTTTTATCCCCATTCTGGTCATTAGTGCTTGGCTCTATTGGTTACCTGAGGAGCAGGAATCTCTCCATGCCGACTGGTGGTGTGCTCCTCTTGCGCTGATGATGATAGTGCTTCTGCAGGCTTCAGGCAATCTCATAGGCGACTATTCCGATCACATCCGCGGTATAGACCTTCCTGGCAGTCTCAATGGTGTGAGACACATCCAGAGCGGTATGTTCCAGCCGCGCGAGATTCTCTCCTTCGGTTATGTCTTACTTGCTATATCTCTGCTCATAGGGGTATGCATCCTGTGGCGATGCGGATGGCAGGCTGCGTGGCTCGGAGTGGCTGCAGTCCTGTTGGTAACTGCCTATCCCTGGCTCAAGGCGCATGCCCTGGGAGACTTGGATATCCTCTTGGGTTATGCTCTTTTGCCTGCTCTGGGTGTCGGGTATGCCGTGGGAGGAAGGTGGATGTGGCAACCCTCTCTCATCAGTTTGTCCATTGGCCTGCTTACGGTGGCCATTCTGCATGCCAACAACACGCGTGATATCCTCAATGATTCGCGTGCGGGTATACATACCCTCAGCATAGCCTTGGGTGGACGTGTCTCCCAGTGGGTCTATGCTGCCGAGAATGCGGTGGCCTATCTGTTGGTGCCCGCCTTCATTATCGGTGGTCTGCTTCCCTGGACATCCATGTTGGCATGGATCACACTGCCCCTTGCATGGGCCAATGTGCGCACCATGCTGCAGGCAGAACCTCTGACCGAGCAACCCATAGCTATGCTCGACCAGCGTACTGCTCAGACTCAGATGGCCTTTGGCCTGATGCTCACCTTCTCTCTGTTGCTGGCCGTATGGATAAGATGAGGATGAGTGGAGTGTGGGCCTCCGTTCTGGTGGCCACGGTACTGTGGTTCATCATGTTCAGTCCCTACACTTCTGGAATTGTTTCTTTCTGGCCGCTGATGTCTGTTTCGGGTATCGTGCTCACCCTATTGGCATTCTGGCTGGGTGGCAATCCCTTTGAGGGTAAGTGTGGCCTGATGTCTCATCTGCTACTGGCATTGGTCATTGCTGTAGCTTTGTGGTGCCTGTTCTGGATAGGAGATAAGGTCAGCCAGATGCTGTTCTCGTTCGCCCGTCCGCAGATTGACGCCATATATGACATGAAGAGTGGTTTCCCCCAGTGGGCCATTGCTCTGTTGTTGCTGTTTGTCATCGGACCTGCCGAGGAATTATTCTGGCGCGGATATGTGCAGAGAATGATGAGTGTCCGTTGGGGTGCATGGTGGGGATTTGTTTGCAGTACGCTTTGTTATACGGCAGTACATGTATGGAGTGGCAATCTCATGCTGCTTCTGGCAGCAGCCACCTGTGGCTGCCTGTGGGGATTCCTGTATTTCCTGATGCCTAAGCGCCTTCCAGCTCTGATTATCTCCCATGCTTTATGGGATGTGGCTGCCTTCGTGGTATTCCCATTCTGATACCACCGACTGCGCTTATAGGGTATGTGCCCATTCTTTTCTTTCTATCCTATACAGGTCCATATGACTCATCTTCCATCTGGATAAGGTGGCATCGTTCATTCTGAAGGAAACTTATGCCATTATGAGCAGACTGATGAACGAAAGCCGCAGTTCTACTTGGCTGTATGCCACTTTTCTTCTACCTTTGTAACGTGCAGAATTCTGCATGTAAGAGCTATTGTCAATAAGAAACGGCATGATGGACGAAAATAGAGTTTTATTTGATTATGATAGATTCCTGTCGTCGGTGAATAGGGTAGCGGAAGAGATGCCCCAGGGGATCAGACTCCAGATACGTACCTACGAGGAGATGGACAAGGCAGAACTCTATGCTCTCTTGCACATACGCTCCCAGGTGTTTGTGGTGGAGCAGAATTGTGTGTACCAGGACATTGACTATCACGATCAGACAGCCATTCACCTTTGGCTGGAGCATGAGGGGCATATCGTGGCCCAATGCCGTATCTGTCCTTCTGGCACCAAGTTGCCCCACCTGAGCATAGGACGTGTCATCACCACGGTACGCGGGCATGGTTATGGAGTACTCATCATGAGCAAGGCCATAGACCTGGCACGCCTTCTCTTTCCTCACGAACAGGGTATCTTCATAGAGAGTCAGGCCACCAAACAAGGTTTCTATGAGAAGTTGGGGTTCATAGCCAGGTCGGAACCATTCATGATGGAAGGACTTCTGCACCTGAATATGTGGCTGGACCTTAAATAAGCGAACACTAAACTCAAAGATATTTATGCATATGAATAACTGCTTTCGTCACATGGGGCATACGTTGCTCATTTTCTCCATTATCCTGTGCACGGTGCTTTTGCAGTCATGCAAGGAGAATTATTCCAATGGTGAAAAGGTGGGAAACCTCATCGAATTCACTCAGAAGGGTGTCATCTATGACTCTTGGGAGGGACGCCTCAATATGACACAGACGGGTATGAACACCAGCGGCGAACCCTTCTCCTTTAGCTTCGACAACGATCGTGATGATCAAGATTCAATCATCAATCTCATGAAGCAGGCTCAGGTGGAAGGCTGGAAGCTCAAGATTCGTTATCATGAGGTGTGGGGCTTTAAGAACGTATTCTACAACAGAGGCGAAACCAATTACTTCGTGGATGGAGTGACTGTTCTCGACAAAGACTTTGCTAATCCCCTCAGGCAACTGGGTCAGCAGCAGGGACGTGTGGTGGACACTATCTTTGTGGTAATAGACAAGCAGGAACTGCTCAAGCGAAACAAATAAATATCCTATTATATGACACGCAAGAAGCTTCTCAACCCTTGGGTAGGACTCGAGGGCTATAATTGCATAGGGTGTGCGCCCGGCAATCCCTTCGGCGTACATCTGCAGCCCTACGAAGAGGGGGAGGATATAGTGGCCGAATGGACCCCTTCGTCCAATTATCAGGGATGGCTCAATACCCTGCATGGAGGCATACATGCGCTTCTGCTTGACGAGGTTTGCGGATGGGTGGTGATGCGTAAGTTGCAGACCACAGGCGTGACCTCCAAGATGGAGTTACGCTATCGCAGACCCGTCCTGACCACACAGGGTACCATCACCATACGAGCCCGTATCCGCGACCATGTGCGCAACCTTTACACGATAGAAGCCGAACTGATTGATGCCGAGGGTAAAGTATGCACCGAAGCCACCTGCATATATTATACCTTCCCTCGGGAAAAGGCCGAGAGTGAGATGCATTTCATTCCTGTCAAAGCAGAAGGGGAGGACTGACGTGGCAGAGGAACTAATAATCGCGGGCAAAACCAAGGCCGAGCGATATGAAAATTTGTTGCCGCAGATAGAGGCGGTGATACAAGGTGAGACAGATATGATAGCCAACATGGCCAACGTGGCATCTATGTTGTGGGAAACCTTTGCCTCCTCTTCATTTTCACTTCACACGAATAATCAGTTGGACAGTGGTGCTTCTCCATCTTGGATGTGGGTTGGATTTTACCGTGTGGTAGACGATGAACTAGTACTTGGTCCTTTCCAAGGACCTCTGGCATGTAGTCGCATCAGATATGGTCGTGGCGTGTGTGGCCAGGCATGGGCACAGGAACGAACCATCATCGTGCCCGATGTGAACCTGTTTCCTGGACATATAGCATGTTCCAGTGCATCACGAAGTGAAATAGTGGTTCCATTACGCCTAAACTCAGGTCGTGTTTTTGCTGTTCTCGATATAGATAGCAGCCAAACTTGCGCTTTTGATGATGTCGATCGTGAGTGGCTGGAACGAATCGCGGGAAGGATTCTTTGCATGGAAAAGATGGGTAAGTTGCCTGATTTGCCCGGTTGATAGATGTAGCACTCATGGTCCTGTTCATCGTTAGTTCCAGCATTCCTGGTATGATGCTATTTGTCGGGATTAAAAACTTCTGAATACTATTATATTATGAAAAGAGTAAAGATACACACCACACAGGGAGATATCCTTGTGGGACTTTATGATGAGACACCTCTTCATCGTGACAACTTCCTTCGCCTGGCTGCTGAGGGATATTATGACGGAACCTTGTTTCACCGCGTCATACGTGATTTCATGATCCAAGGCGGAGACCCTGAAAGCAAGGGCGCATCTGCCAATCAATCACTTGGGACAGGAGGTCCGGGATACACCATTCCTGCCGAAATACTCGCTCCCAAGTTCTTCCACAAGCGTGGGGTACTGAGTGCTGCCCGACAGGCAGACCAGGTCAATCCCAAAAGGGAGAGTAGCGGAAGCCAGTTCTATATCGTGTGGGGAAAAGTGTACAAGCCGCAGGAACTCAAACAGATGGAGAAACAGATGGCCATGCAGCAGGAGCAGCAGGTATTCAACATGCTGGTTCAGGAGCATAGGACCGAGGTGATGAATCTGCGCAGAAACCGTGACCAGGCGGGTCTGCTTGACTTACAGAACAAACTGGTGGCCATGACCAAGGAGAAATGTGCTCAGATGGGACTGCCTACCTTCACCGAAGAGCAGGTAACAGCTTATACCACACAGGGAGGAACACCCTTCCTGGATGCTCAGTACACCGTTTTCGGAGAAGTACTAGAGGGGCTGGATGTGGTAGAGAAGATTCAGCAGGCCGAGACATCCTCGGCCGACCGTCCCTTGCAGGACATCAGCATGACCATGCAGGTCATGGAAGATTGTTGATTGTAATCCACGAGGGAGGTACAATCTCTGAGGCCATGTGCGAGGAATCCCATTGCTGAGGGGCAAGAACCACTTTGTCGGTACGGGGATTGAGCCAAGCTCCCCACCACGAGAAGGTGCTGTTGGAGATGATGTGGTGATGGCAGGCGCTCATGAGCATCATGTCCTGCCAACTGTCCTTGCCCATGTTCCAGTCCACAAAGGTGGCATCCGAGAGCGGCAGATTCTGGCGTACCCACAACAAGTCATCTGAGAAGACATAGAAATGCGCCTGGGGAACAAGGGCTCGCATACGTTCTAAGGCATTCAGAAAATAGATCTTGCTGGTATATTGACCCATGTTTTGCCAGTATTGTGGTGAAACGTAATCGCCTCGGCGTACGTGTATCGATACAGCATAAGGGTCGGCCTGCAAGCGCTCCATGAGCAAGCGTGACTGATGGTTGGCCTTCTTTGCGATGAAGGTGAATGCTTGGCGTACCTCTTGCTCCACATCGGCAAAGTATCGCTCATTCTGGTAAAAACCTTTATAATATATCCATGGCCAGTATATCGGTTCCCGATATGCCTTCATACTGCCATGTTGATGCCGCTCCAGAATGATGCGAAATAGGGTCCCCTCGAGTACCTTCTTCAGTAGGCGGTTTGCACGGAACTCACAGGGAGGTAGATAGAATACGTCATGCAGTTCGTAGCCGTTATGAGGGTGAAGATGCAGTATGTCTGAGATGTCAATACGTACGCTCTCTCCGAAACGTTTGTGCATGCTCAGGTACATGGCATAGATGAACATCTGATTACCCAGTCCGCCTGCCATTTTGATAAGTCTCATGTTTGTTTGGGAATAATGTATAATTATGAATAATTTGTTCTGCACATGTGTGCTTTATTTCTCCTTCAGAATACCATGACGATAGGCATAGAGCAACTGTTGTAACTCATGTATCTGAGTCTGCAGCTGACGGCCCTTGTCGGTATCCTTCACCCTGATGCGTCTTCCGCTCATCTCCACTATCTGCGTGCTGCTCTTGATATCCGTTTGTCTGAGGATAGCATCGCGGGTGCTGGTGAAAGGCTCATGCTGGATGAGCTGGAATCCGCGGCTGTGATAGACCAATGTATATCCTGCTATACCCGTGGTGTTGTGGTAAGCGCGTGAGAATCCGCCATCGATGACCATCAGTCGTCCGCCAGCCTTCACAGGATTCTCTCCTTGGGCGGCATGCACAGGCACATGTCCGTTGATAATGTGGCGTCCCTCTCCCTCCACGCCGAATGCGTCTAGGATGCGGTCGCACACCTCCTGCTGGTCACGCAACTTGAAGTAGTGGCCTTTCTCTTCGTGATAGGTCTCCTTGTCCTGCAGCATATATCGCTCAAAGGTGGTCATGTGGTCCTTGTCGAAGAGTGGACTGTCGGGTCCGCACCACAGATACCAGAAATAGTCTTTGGCTGCATTGCGCTCGGCCTTGGGCGTGTCCGTCTGGAAAGCCGAACGCATATACATACCTATGTGATGCATCAGTTCTCGTCCGCAATATTTCTTTCCACATAGCTCCACCTCCTTGAGCGTACCATCAGCATTTAGGGGAACAGATGCATGGAAGAGCAGATTGCCATTACAGATATTGTACATGCAGCCGTGTGAGAAGAGCAGTTGCACGTGTCGCTGCAGTTTTTCCGACACACGGAATGAGTGACGCAACCTTCTCACCAGTTCAGCCTCGGCATTGGTGAGCATGTTGGGCGCTTCGGGGTTTACTGTGGGGAGGAGTGAGTCCTTCAGTGAGTAGCTCTTGCCGTCTGCCACGCATACCATCCTGTTGAAGTCAATGTTGCTTAAATCGAAGGGACATTGCATCTTCCATTCAGGGTGCCTGAGTCTCATCTGTGCCTCCAGTTTGAACTGGATGATGGTGATGGCCTTGTGCATGCGTGCCGTGAGCATACGGTTTTTCATCCCCAGAGGCACCTGTCCCTGGGTGGTGATGGGCATGAAGCCCTCGCAGGGGTCATCGGCATAAGCATCCATGGCAAAGGTGGCCAGCGGCACCAGATTGATACCGTAGCCATCCTCCAGAGTGACCATGTTGGAGTATCTCAGTGAGAGTCTCAGCACATTGGCTATGCAGCATTCGTTACCGGCTGCTGCTCCCATCCATAGGGCATCGTGATTGCCCCATTGGATGTCAAAGTTGTCCCGCTGCATAAGGTAATCCATGATGATGTGTGCTCCTGGGCCACGGTCGAAGATGTCCCCCAGGATATGCAGGCGGTCAATGCTCAGTTGCTGAATGACAGAACAGATGGCCGTGATGAAATTCTGAGCCTGTCCCGTCAGTATGATGCTCTCTATGATGCGATGGAAGTAGGCTTCCTTGTCATCGTCGCTCGGACTCTCGTGCAGCATCTCCTCTATGATGTATGCAAACTGGTGAGGCAAGGCTTTGCGCACCTTGCTTCGGGTGTATTTGCTGCTTACCGATCGGCATACCTGTATGAGACGGAATAGGGTGGTGGTGTAATATGTATGGAGTTCTTCGTCCGAAGCATCCTCAGCAGCCATCTCCAAGCGGCGCTCGGGGTAATAGATGAGGGTGCACAGTTCACTTATCTGAGCGGGAGTGAGTTCCTCATCGAAGAGCTCAGTCACTTTGCGCTTGATGTTGCCGCTTGCATTCCTCAAGATGTGCAGAAAAGCCTCGTGCTCGCCGTGGATGTCGGCCACGAAATGTTCGGTACCCTTGGGCAGATTCAGAATGGCCTCCAGGTTGATAATCTCAGTACTTGCGCTGTCGGCATTGGGAAAGGTTTGTGAGAGTATTTCCAGAAGTCGGATATCTTCCGACTTGATTTTTTCTTCTGTCTGCATTGTGCTTATAATGATAAGGTTCGTTGTTCCATAACTCAGGCATTTTTGCCTTTTCTTCTAAATTGTACCGCAATTCCTTGCAAAAGTACTGATATTTCCCCTTTCTGACAATGCGCTCCCTTGATTTTTCAGTATCTTTGCAGCCGTGAAAACTCAAATGACCCTTCTGACATGTCTCATGCTTGTACTTGGCAGCTCAAGTGCATGGAGCATGAATATCTCATATGATGATGTCCACAACGGCCGTGAAGCCGCTGCGGAAACCTGTAACGAATGTGACACATTGTTGGCCACACCCAGCACCGACAGCAGTCTGATGCGACTCAACGAGATGCTGATGTCGGGCAGCATCCTCAAGCAACCCGTTCGCAAGAAACAAGCCTTCGGGTGGCTTAAGCGTTATTTCCAAAATAGCAATAAAGGACGTAACAAGAGATTCGACTGTGGCATTCTGGCAGGACCGTCTTACAGTAAAACCACCAGTCTGGGTATAGGAGGTGGTGTGAGTGGTCTCTATTCCTGGGACAGGACCGACTCCCTGCTTCAGCGAAGTAATATCAATGCTTTCTTCTCCATCTATGTTACTGGCATGTATCTGCTTACCTTGAATGGCAACAACTATATGCGCCACGACAGTCAGAGATGGTCATACAAGGCACGTTTCAAGCGTCAGCCCACCGACTTTTGGGGTATAGGTTACAAGAATGGAATCAACGACGCTCTGCAAAGTTCGTATGATGCCATGCAGCTCTATTTCCGTGGAGATTATGTCTTCAGGGTGGCCAACAACCTCTATGTCGGTCCGCAGGTGGAAATCAACAATTTAAATGCTCGTGATATGGAGCGCCCCGACCTTTTGTACGGACAGAGCACAGAGGTTCTCTCCACAGGTATCGGTCTCGTGTTCCAGTATGACAGTCGCGATGTGGCCACCAATGCCTCACGAGGCAATTATCTGAGGGTTACACAGATGTTCTATCCCGAACTGCAGAAGGGCAGCAAATTCATGCGTACTGAGTTCACCTATTCGGCTTACCGCAGAGCTTGGAAGGGAGCCATCCTGGCCATGGAAGCCCACGGCATGTTCAACTATGGTGATAAGGTGCCCTGGACCATGCTTGCCATGGTGGGCGAAGGTAGTCATATGCGAGGATATTACGAAGGACGCTATCGTGACAAACTCTTGATGGAAGGTCAGGTGGAATGGCGTCAGCATCTCTGGAAACGTTTCGGCATGGCTGTCTTTGCAGGAGCTTCCAATGCTTTTCCCGACTTCAAACATATCTATTTCCACCAGATTCTGCCCAATGCAGGAATAGGAGTAAGATGGGAATTCAAGAAGAATGTGAATCTGCGTGTTGACTTCGGACTCACCCGCAATAAGCCAGGTGTAGAGTTCAATATGAGTGAAGCATTCTGACCCCGTATAATATAAATATGTATATAATAATTAGAGGAATGAAAAAGACAATTCTTGTATGTATGTTGGCCATGCTGGCTATCGGTGCTTATGCAGACGAAGAAATGTTGAAGTATGGTGATTTCAATACATGGATTACACGTAACATACATGAGAGTGTGCTGGTGGGTGGTAAGTATCAGACTCTCTATGAAGTGGGTCCCACAGGTACTTTCGATGGCCAGAGAGCCTTCACCAATCAGGGAGGATGCCCTTGGGCAAACAGCAATGTGTATGCCAAGGTGTGTGGCATTGTGAAAACCAACGTAAGCGTCTATCCCGACGAGCATCCTGGTCATGGCAAGTGCGCCAAGCTGTATACCCATATCGTGAAATGCAAGGCCATAGGCATAGTCAACATCAGTGTCCTGGCTGCAGGCAGTATCTATACGGGCACCATGGTGGAACCCATCACCAGCAGTTCCAATCCTATGTCCAAGATGAGTATTGGCATTCCCTTCACTCGCAAGCCCAAAGCGCTCAAGTTTGACTATAAATACTATTCTCCCGGTGACACTGGACGCATACGTGAAACAGGTTTCAGCAAGAGAAAAACCATTCCTGGCAAGGACATGGGCGAAGCCACCTGCCTGTTGCAAAAGCGTTGGGAGGATGAGGACGGCAACATCCATGCATTGCGTGTAGGTACCATGCGCCATCGTTTTGTAGAAAATAGTAATGGATGGGTGGAAAACCAGGAGTTCCCTATCCACTATGGCGATATCTCACGTGAGAGCTTTTTTAAGGGATGGATGGGCTTGATCACAGGCGACCGTGTCTTTTATGCCAAGAACAGCAAGGGTAAGCTGGTGCCTGTGGTGGAAGAAGGATGGGCCAGTGCCAACGAGACTCCCACCCACATCGTGGTCAAGTTCGACAGTAGCCACGGAGGTGCTTATGTGGGCACCATCGGCAACACCCTCTGGATAGATAACGTAAGGCTTGTCTATTGATACATGAAGCCCTATTACCTCCTCTCGGAATCCCTCCTGCGCCGAAACCTTGACCTTATCCGTCGGGTGGCCCAGGAGAGTGGAGCAGAGATAATCCTTGCTTTCAAGGCTTATGCTCTGTGGAAGACATTTCCCATCATGCGCGAATATATCTCCCACACTACGGCCAGTAGCCCTTACGAGGCACGATTGGCCCTTGAGGAGTTTGGCTCTCTGGCCCATACCTACAGTCCTGCATATACTCAGGAGGATTTTCCTGAGATACTCCGTTGCAGTGGTCACATCACCTTCAACTCACTTACGCAATATGAGCGTTTCGCTCCTCAGGTCCTTGACTATAAGGATCATCGCGTAAGTATGGGCCTTCGTGTCAATCCCGAATATAGTGAGATAGAGACCGAGCTCTATAATCCCTGTGCTCCAGGAAGCCGTTTCGGTGTACTTGCTAGCCAGTTGCCCGATACGCTTCCTGCAGGAGTGGAAGGTTTCCATTGTCATTGTCATTGTGAGAGCAGCGCCCAGGCTCTCCAGAACACACTCGTTCATCTGGAAGAGAAATTTAGCCGGTGGTTTTCTCAGATCAAGTGGCTCAATCTGGGTGGTGGTCATCTGATGACACGCAAGGACTATGATGTCTCTCTTCTGATACAGATTTTACGTTCGCTCAAGGAACGTTACCCTCATCTCCAGTTGATTCTTGAACCAGGTAGTGCCTTTGCCTGGCAGACTGGCTGCCTGGTTTCCCATGTTGTGGACGTGGTGGAGAATCATGGTGTTAGCACTGCCATTCTGGACGTGTCCTTCACCTGTCACATGCCCGACTGTCTGGAGATGCCCTATCAGCCAGTGGTGCGTGGGGCCGAATCTCTTCCTGCCGAATATGTATGGCAAGAGGCACAGAATAATCTCACCAGTCCTTCCTTGCTGGGGCATGTATATCGCCTCGGTGGCAACAGTTGCCTGAGTGGCGACTTTATGGGTTGCTGGCTCTTCGATGCTCCTTTAGAGATAGGGCAGGAGGTCATCTTCGAGGATATGCTGCATTATACCACCGTGAAGACCAATATGTTCAACGGAGTCCCTCATCCCCCTATTGTGCTTCAGCATACTGACGGCACAGAAGAGGTCTTGCGCAGCTATACCTATGAGGATTACCGCAACCGTATGGACTAATCCCTCTCCGTCCCTGTTACTGCTCCTTCTCCGTTTGTCCGTCAGATAACCTCCAATAGATCATTTACCTTTAATTTGCTTTCAAACAGCCTAGTATCAATATCCTGAGATTTCCTTTCTTGTTGTTTGCCATATAGGTTATTTGAACCCAAATCGGTCATTAGAAAAATCCACTATCTATTTTGCTTGAAAACACTGTATTTTCTAGCAATAAGGAAGTTGCGATTGTCTACAACGCAAAGAAACAGGGGCGTGTGCTTACATATTGAAGGAGTTTTTTCTAATGACCGATTTGGGTTTAATACTTGACTATAGACCGGCTGTCTGGTAAAATGACTATCTTTGCTCATGGTTATATTTTATTCTCATAAAAACAAAGATAACCAAAAGGGTTGATACCTCGCGAGAAGTGTCAGCCCTAATTTATTTTCTTTGCAAAAGTTTTAACGGACAGCAATATATTTGAATACAATCGACTAGATTTTGCCATTTTAAAACCTTTTCGGGCGTAAATTTGTTAATTTGTGCAAAGTACACAAACCTTTAATCGTATTTCTTTTTTATATTTTAGATTTTTTTTGCTATTTTTGCACTTGATTTCTCGTTATCGTTGTTTGAAACAATACTGGCGAACGTGTTCGCTACCGTTGAAACAGAAACTTCGATGAAGACACGCCGAGTCGTATTCGATAGGGGAAACCTGAAAGCTACGACGGATGGGTGGGTAAAACGAGACTTCAAGACATAAAGGCGTTTATCAGGCGCTCTGTTTAAGACTCTCTGTAATCTAGCAAATTCACAATTGTTGTCTTGAACTTAGCAACGGTAGATGTCCCGGGTGTGATCGTTCACAACCAGCATGTCCTACAAAGGGATTATTGTATCTGTGCGGATGCAATATTCCCGTATATGTAGGTTCGTGTTGTAGGTGGATCCTCATACGGCGTGGCTTCTGACGTTGTCTGTTCAACAACAATAGGCAATGCTAGAGCCTCAGAGAGTGGAATGGACAGCAGACCGATTCCACGCTTCTTTTATGTCCAAACACTTCGTTCTGTCTAGAAAAAAGTTATGGACATCGTCATGAAGGCATCTACAGATGCACGCACATACGGAGACATCAGTTCTTCTCATATTGGACTTACCTCCAGTGTCCTCCCCGAAGCAAAAATGCCGAATTTAGGCAAACGCTCACAAACAGGGGTGTCCACCAGAAATGTCCCATTACGAACCTCCAATCAAAAGAATATTCCTCATTGGTTTGCGCTTCGTACAACTTACGGAAGGGAGAAGAAAGCGTACGAATATATTATATCACGTAATGGCACTGCTTTCTACCCAACCATCATCACACAAAAAATCATAAACGGCAAAAAGAAACTGGTTGAAGTTTCTCGTCTTCCAAACATTTTATTTGCCTACGGAACAGAGGAAGACATCAAGACTTTTGTTTATGACAATGTAAACCTCCCTTACTTACGTTTTTACTATAAGCACACTCACACAGGTGCGCACATTATGAAGACTCCTCTGATTGTTCCAGACAATCAAATAAAGAGTCTTCAAATTATTTGTGAGAAAGAGGAATCTGACACCTTAGTTTTGCAAGAAGAAGTAACGAAGTTCAAACAAGGCGAGAAGGTAAAAATCATCGAGGGTGATTTTGTCGGAGTAACTGGTATAGTAGCACGTTATCATGGACAACAAAGAGTGGGTTTGGTTATAGACGGTTTATTGACAGCTGTAACAGCATACATTCCGACAGCTTTTCTTGAAAAAATACTATAATTGCAAAAAACAAAATAATGGCTGACAAGTATTCTCTACATTTGGAAGCACTTCCTTTCGACTTGTTGCACATTGCGCAATCTTTTGCGAATGACAACAAATC
>SAMEA3663036__coassemble_227_pt1 | contig 27861 bp, 15 predicted proteins | sample SAMEA3663036__metabat2_high_PE_022 | metagenome-assembled genome bin SAMEA3663036 (sample SAMEA3663036) | pig gut metagenome | biome: pig gut; feature: pig-associated habitat; material: faeces | place: France | collected 2012
CGATTGTGCTTCTTGCGTACGTACATGGTGCAAAGGATACATTTTTTCGCTTGCGTCACCCAAAACCACCCAATTATCCTATGTAACTCGCTGATTATCATTGTTTGACATCTAATGGCGAACAAAAGTGATGAAGTCAGGAGAAAAACATGGGAGGAAAAGAGGCAGTGGACTGCATTCTCCACGCAAGTACGTGCGTCCGTCCTTGCAAGTACGTGCGTCTGAGATAGAACTCAAGAACATACATACATACATGGCAGAAGGTCCCGCACGAATATGTCGTACGGGACCTTCCTGATTCATTATCTCACGGGATAAACCCGAGATGTTTACTTAACCATCACCTTGGCTTGCGCCGAGATGATTTTCGCTCGGCATAGTTCAAGCAAGCTTGACCTCTGCTCTCACTTAACCATCACCTTGACTGCGTCGAGGTGATTCTCGCTCGGAAATGTACTCGACAGCCTAACGGCTTTCGGTCCATTTCACTCACTTAACCATCACCTTACGGCCATTGATAATGTTGACACCCTTCTGGGCCTTGTTGAGCTGAACACCCTGGAGGTTGAATATCTTCTGACTGCCAGTTGTATTGCTGTCAACAGACTCGATAGCATCGATGAGGTCGTTGCTGCCTACCACGAGGGTCTTCTGTCCGGGAGTCACCACGGTCTTGTTCTCGCGAGGTACGGTGTAGCGGCCTACTGTCTTCGTTGCATCAGATGCCACATAGAGGTTACCAGCATAGTCAAATGCCATAGCTGAAACGCTGCCCTCCTCGATAGAGAATGTACCCAGTGAGTTGAGGAAGATCTTACCAAGTGGGTTGGGAGCATAGTCGGTGGTGTAGATGGTCACCTTGTTGGCGGCAGTGGGAAGCGCGAAAGTCTCACCGTCGTCAGAGATGGCCATGGCACCCTTAGCAAGTGAAGTCTTGATGTCGCTGTAGTCCTCTACGCCGTCTGCATTGTAGTGCTTGAGAGCGGGCTGAGCCTCAGAGGGTGTTGAGCGGTACTGAACGTACCAGAGACCACCCTTCTGGTCAGATACCACGTTGACGGGCTTGCTTGCAATGGTGTACTGACCTGTGAGAGGTGTGAACACAGAGCTTGCTGCACCTGTCCATGCACTGGCTGTACCCAGGTTGTAGGTGTTGCATGCATAGTCGGTATAGTTGAAGGCGCCATCAGAATACTGGTTGCCCAGTACCCACAGCTTGAGGTCTGCACCTGCGCCTTCTACGTCGAAGCTGGTTACCATGCGTGCCTGCTCCTGATCGCCTGCCCATACGATACCTGTGGTCTCATCCAGCTGACCACCTGTGAAGACAGGAGTGAAGTCGGCATTGAGGTCGGCAGCATTTGCCTCCACGATAGGACTGTTGGTGGTACCGTTGCCACGGCCGATGAAGATACGGCCATCCTTACTTACGCGTACGCTCTTGAGGTCATACTTGTATCCAGGATTAGCATAGAGACCGAGTTTGATATCCAGACCGCCAGTGAATCCTGCTTCGCCATTGGCATTGAGAATCTGCTGGAAGTCAGCATCAAAGGCATAGAGAGCAGAGTGGTTGACATCAGAGATGTAGCCGGTGTCCGCACCATTGCTGTATCCTACACCTTCATCGGGAATAGTCTCCACGAGATAAGTCTGACCGAAGCCAGGACTTGAAGGAACATTGTTACAAGCGATGCCATAGGGGCTCCATACCTTGTAGCTGTCGCCCAACTTCTTAACCTCAGGCGAACCGATACCGTTCACCTTCACCTCGAATGTGAGTGAGGTACCATTAGCGCAACCAAGCTCTGAGTTGGAAATCGCAACCACATGCTTACCCTTCTGGGTATCACCAGGAACAGTGGCCACCACATCGGCGCCATTCTTGAAGATTACATCCACAGATTCGGCTTCGGCATTCAGAGTGTATACCACAGACACCTCGTTGGCATCGGTACCACCCTTCACGTCATAAGCGAAGGCATTGAGCTGGAAGTTGGGTTTCTCGTTGATAAACAGATCGCCATACTTATATACTACAGATCCAGGTATCAGGCTGGGAACAGAGTCGGTGCCCAGAGTCTGGAACCAAGCAGGATTCTCGGAATTACCTGCGTTCAGAGCATAACAGGTCTCACCGCTTGCCAGCTTCTCCTTAGTGGTCAGAGTACCAGCGGTGGTACCGAACGGAGTGAGATAATAACTGTTCTTCAATGTCAAGTTGTCCGGGTTACGTGCCCATGTGTGGCTACCGTCAGCCTGGACACTGATGGTTGCAATCTGCAAGCAGTTCTCTACGGTCACAGAATTATCACACCATCCTACGATACCGCCACAAGAGTTGGTTGCATCACCTTCCATGATACCATCGAATACGCAGTTGGAAATGATAACACCTGCGGCATTACCCACTCCGAGGATACCACCATGTGTACCATCTCCAGATATAGAGGAAGCGATATGCACAGAAGAGGTTACATTTTCTATTCTGGCTGAACCCCATCCATGAGCAGCCACACCGGCAGCACACTTACCATTGGTGGTGATGTTACCCAATACAATAAGGTTCTTCAGCGTACCATTAAAGTTATGGAATATGGCAGCATTTTCAGAGCCATCCTCTTTCACTAAGTTCATCTCGATGGAGTGGAACTTACCATCCAGAACACCGTCGAAGTCATTGATCATCATGCTCTCTGTGAAGCCCTTGATGTCATCCACCAGTACAGCCTTGGCCCACTTGTTGGCTTCTCTCAGATAAGCAGAGAAGAATGCCATCTGCTTGATGCTTGCAATCTGGAGTGTGTCTCCCACAAACTCAGGAACGTAGAGTTTTGCCACCTCGTTTTCCTTGAACATGGTGAGGTTCTCAGCCTGCTCAGCAGTGTAAGTTCCCAAGAAGTATTCACCGGAAACGTGATCTGCATAGTTGGTAAGCTCGTTCCATTCCTCCCCTGAGATATCGTATCCCATCCTATCTCCGGTACTAAATAGAGCGAGAGATATTCCATACACGTTCTTATAAGCCTTCTTAGCCTCAAGAATATCCTTGAAGATATCAGAGAACTTCTCCACGAGTGCTATCTTGGCCTCGTTGGTCTCTGCAGCATCCACTTCGTTGAGTGCTTCTGCGAGTGCCTGACGCAGTTCGTTGGGGAAGTTGGGTGCCTTCTTGAAATCATCATAGGAGGGGAGGTAAGATTCCAGAATGGTCTTGGCACGGTCTCCCTGGCTGGCCAGTACGTCATTGAGAGCAGTTGTTGTGGCATCGGTCTCTGCTTCACCGCAATAGGTAAGGCGGATGTTACCGAAGCCAATCCAGTCATTGTCGTTTCCGCTGTTCTCCTTATTGATGGTGAAGGTCAGTTTGCCATCCTCACCCACATAACCCATTACATAGTTCTTGTAACGTTTGTCGGCATTGATGACACATGCCACACTACGCTGACCATGCATCACATAGCCGATGGGATCTCCACCCTCTTCGTTGCTGGTAGACACTCCGTCTTCGTAGATGGCCAGGTCGTTGGTGCCGCCAGTGAGATTACAGTTGACACCATCGATGGCCTCATCGACGCTGATGGGATCCTCGATATCGGCCATGAAGTAGTTGGTGACACCGTTGATATCGAAGGTACCGATGTAGTTGAGTCCGTAACGGTCATTGTAGGGACGAACAGCACCGGTAATCTCCACCTTATAGTAACCAGGCTTCAAGCCCTCGACGGTCTGATACATATTGGAGATACTGCCTTGCCAGCGCTCTACTCCAGCCAGTTTCTTGCCTTCAATCTCTTGTTGCAGAACAGCTACGCCAGAAGTATTATTCCATCCTTCTGTACCCTGGAGGAAGTCGGCATTGACCATCAGGTTGGTCACCTCGGTGCCGGGGATATAACCACTGTGGATAGCATCCAGCAACCACTGGTTCACGCGCTCACCTTCCTTGGCAAGCTCTTCGTCGGTCACCTGCATGTTCTCCCAGACATACTGGTAAGAGCCATAGGGGTTCTCTTCGCTGGGCTCCAGGAATTCTGTCAGGTAATCGGTGAGGTTGTCGCGATCTTCACCTTCAAAGTCATGATGAGTTTCCAGGTAAGCGATGGTGTTTTCACAGATGGTCTTATAAGCCTCGTAAACCTTGATGCTTGCATTCACCTTGCCCACATACACATTGATGGTATCCAAGGCAATGGCCAGGTCAACATAATTGGCACATGCATCCAGACCCTCCAGTTTGTCTGCCAGTTCATCACGAGTGCCCTGGTAAGCCACAGCCTTAGTGAGCTCGTCATTGCCAGCCTTGGCAGCATCGACGGCTTCCATCAGAGAGGCTTCGTCATAGATGCTGTAGTAACTGCCACAGATGTAGGCCACCACACCGCGCTCGCTGTCAAGATAAGGAATCTCATCATCGCCAACACGCTGGTACCATACAGGCTCCTTGAACTGGCTTCTGTTGAGACGCCATGTCAGTTCACCGGTGTCTACGATATCCATGTTGAAGGTATTGGTCACGATGTCTTTCTGTTCCTTAATCCACCAGTTGTTCTTGGAGGCAGGGGTAGCACGCACGAAGTTGGAAACAAGATTCTCGCCTTCATATACTTCAGAGATAGACCAGCAGTTGGTAAGTGTACCATAGCTGCCCATCCAACCGGAGATAACGCCATTCTCCTTGGGACCAGTAACGGTGGAGGTCACACCGCAGTTGTCCACAACGATAGCGCAAGTGCTACCCATGCAGCATCCGTGAATACCACCGGCATTGGCAGCATCAACAGCTGTTACAGAGCAGCGAACCACACAGTTCTTCACCTCAACTCGTCCGGGCCATGAAGAAGTCATACCCAGGATACCACCCACATAACCCTGAGCTCTTACAGAGCAGCTCTCATCCAGAGTAAGGTTGCGGATGAATGCAGGATTAGCATCACGGTCAGTATCCTTGGCCTGCTCCTTGGTGGGGATACTGTTCATCACACCAATGAAGCCGACACCCTTCTGAGTGGGCACGTTGATTTTCAGGTTGCTGATGACATGGAACTGACCATCGACACTTCCGTAGAAAGGCTTGAACTCGCCACCGATTACGGCATAGTTGTCCACGCCCTGCATGTCGATATCGTCAGTCAGACGGGCACATGCACCCAGGTTCACCTTGGCAGCATAGTGAGACCACCAGGTCAGCTCTGTAGCATTAGCCAGTTCGAACCATCCATCCTCGGCAGGAGTCAGGAAGTTGGGATTCACATCACCACACACTGAGCAGAAGCCGTCTTCACCATAGGTGTGATCGGGAATAGTGGAAGAAGACTCGGTATTGGTATACTGAATATCACCGAGAGGAGTTCCGTCACAACGGAAACCGCCTGTGGGATTAGCATACACCTTCTGATGACCGCCTGTAACGAAGGGATAGGGTGCAGCATCGGTATCGATGGTCTGGAAGAAAGTCTCACCGCCATTCTGGTTGTTGTTCAACTTGAATGCCAGGGAACCGCTCTTCACTTCACCATCATCATACATGGGCACCATTTCGTCATACTTGGGAGCACCGCTGTTGGGGGTACACCAGCAGTTGGTGGGAGTAAACATACCGGGGCTACGTGCTACAGAGTGGGTATCATCACCGCAATTCTCGATAGAGCCAACCATAGCCACATTGGTAGCCTCGCATCGGCTACCGCACCATCCTACGATACCGCCCACATTGGTAGTACCCTCCACACCAACAACCTTACCTGCGAAAACGGCGTTGGTCAACTTGAAATCTGATTCTGCATTACCAAGGATACCGCCACAAGAGACATCACCCGTCATGGTGGTGGAGATAGTTGCATCACTGTAGACATTGCGAATCATCAATGTACCACGACGTGAAGTACCCACAAATGAAGCTGAAAATTTATTCTGAGCGGCAATATCACCATGCAGACAGATATTCTCCAAAGTACCAGAAGCCTGAGGGAAGAGAGCTGCATTTTCGCCCGTTACGTCGGCAATGTGAATGGTGAGGTCATAACCCTGTCCATTGTAATTACCGTCAAACCAGTTGCCGTTATTGAAGATGGTATAGCCTTTTCCGAGAGCAGAAATCTCAATTGGAGCCATCTGCTTGATGTTGAACCTACCACCATTGGATACCTGGTTCTTGATCTCACACCAGTGCATGTCATCAGCAGTACGCACGAGGATGCTACAATCGGCGAGGTCACGCTCCAGATGATTGTCATTGAAGAATCCGCAAGTGGTACATACACCGTTGTCCCATGTGTGAGCCGTAGCGGTAACAGCGGTAGCAGTATTGCTATAGGTTACCTGGGGAGCCTCTTCGCCCTCAGCCACCTCTACGAGGCCATGACAGTTGGTAGCCACAGAAGCATACACCTGAGTGCCTTTACCGAACACCTTGGGCATGGGATAATCATCCTCGCCAATGGTCTGAGTCCACTGGATGTCGGTCTGGTCGTTATTGAGCATATAACATACCTTACCGCTCTTGAGATCCTCTGTGGTGATATAGGTAACGTCACCTGCATCTCCACCCCAGTCATTCAGGGCATAGTTGTTGTAGCAAGCACCTTCCTGACGGGAACCATAGTTTGCACCAGTGCGGAACTCCACATACTTGGCAGCATCAAAGTTCCTATAATGTCCCCCATTGCGACCGATGGTGGCACTGTTGTCATTCTGCTTGTAAGTACCCTCATTGATGACCAGACAGTTCTGCACATTGGCACGTTCGTCTGCCCAACCAACAAGTCCGCCACAGTTCTCTGTGGTGGCACCGTTGATGACCACCTTGGAAAGACAGTTGGTGGCAAAGAAGCCTTGGTTTACCACTGCGGCAATACCTGCATGAGTGGCATCTCCGCCCAGACCGCTCTCAATGGTGATATCCACCATACAGTTGCGGATGGTGGCACCCTGTGCCCACGCTGCTATACCAGAGGCATACTTGGCAGTGGTGGTGATGTTACCGATAACGCGCAGATTCTGCACGATAGCGGAATTGGTGAGGTTGCGGAAGAGAGCACCCGACCCATTTTCATCAGAGAAGAAATTCACCTTGATGGTGTGTCCCATACCATCGAATGTACCTGCAAACCTGTTGGCATCACAGCCAATCTGGGTCTGCTCGGTACCATAGTCGATGTCAGCTGTAAGCTGAGCATAGGCTTGGGTCTCACCACCATTTACAAGTTCAGCAAAGGCCTTCAGGTCCTCAGCTGTCCCAATCTGATAGGCACCGTTCTGTTTGTCAAGTGCCCATGCAGAGGTGCTCATGACTGCCAATACAGCCACCAAGCACAGACTAAGAAGTCTTTTACTCATAAATGATAACATTGATTAATAGTTAAAAATATAAATAGAATTACTCACTTTGCCTCATTATCTCGCATCATGCGCCACCCGCCTTGGTATGGAAACAAGAGTTGGAACAGGGCAGTTTTTGTTGTTTTAGAACACAAATTTAATAATTTCTATTGATTATAACATTTTTGAGACATATTTTTTTGAGTAAAAACGTGTAAATCGGGGTAAAGTGCCGTTCCACCCCTATTCTTACTGGTGAATGACATGAAGACATCCCAAGTTACAACGGACGAGGGCAAAGCCAACCGAGGAGTGCGGACATTCCGGCTCACTGGATAAACCTGAGGGGACACAGTGACCCGTATGGGGGTGTGCCTCTCCTCCCTTTTCTCTTGTCTAAAAGAGGACTGATGATTACAGTGCCAGTTTTGCCCATCTCAGACGCAGTGCACTGCAACCGCTCCCGCAGTGCACTGCAACCGTCCTTGCAGTGCACTGCATCCACCATCGCAGTGCACTGCATCTTTTCCCGCAAACGTTTGCATCCGCCATCGCAAACGTTTGCATCCCGGGTTGCAAACGTTATCATCCGTCCTTGCAAACGTTATCACTGAAAAGACGCCTTCATTTAAGAATCTCTTCCCATGTTTTTCTACTGAGCCAGCCCCCTCCAAAGTGTGCGCTCCTGAAGCGCAACGTCCAGGCGAGGGTCGGACTACTCCTTATATATATATATTATGGTATAGAGAGGTTCAGCAGAAATTGCCAGGGGGTCCGTCATCTAAACGGGGCATTCAGAAAGCAGAAACGGAGATATCGAATTGCTCAGCTATATGAGTCTGTAGGTACATCAGGACAGCCGAAACTTCACCAGCACGGCAGAGAGGACAATGTACCACACTATGATGGCAGCAAAAGCACTGTAGCCCAGCAAGAGACAAGGCAGACATCCCAGGAGGAAGACCACCTTCCAGCGGCAAGCAGCCCAGGTGAGAGACTTAAACTTGAGCGCCATCATGGGCACCTCGCATACCAGCAGATAACAGGAGAGCAGGGCGAGAGCCATCATCCACACCACATTGAAACGCAACGAGGTGAGGAAGGCATGCTGGCCCACCAGCAGAGAACCCCAGAAAAGGGCATTGGCAGGAGTGGGCAGTCCTATGAACTGTGTACTCTGACGGGTATCAAGATTGAACTTTGCCAAGCGCAAAGCAGAAAAGGCTGCTATCAGGAATGCCGTATAGGGCAGAACACGCCTCAGGGGCATGAGCAGCTCGGGGCAATGGGTCTCATGCATCACCCAGAAGAGCATGGCACTGGGAGCCACACCAAAGGTGACCACATCCGCCAGCGAATCCAGCTCCTTGCCTATGGGAGACGACACTCCAAGCGCACGGGCTGTGAGACCATCAAAGAAGTCAAACACGGCACCGCCGATAATCATGATGATGGCCCAATGAAGGTGACCATAGAATGCGGCTCCTGTGGCTGCACATCCACACAAGAGATTGCAACAGGTGACTGCATTGGGAAGCTGACGTATAATGACGTTTGGCATCTGCAGGATATTTATATCAGGGAACTATAGGATTGAGACGTGCTATGATGGTCTCGTTGCCAACCGTCTTCTGGCCCAGGCTGACCAGCACGTCACTATTGAGAGGCAGGTAGAGGTCCACGCGTGATCCGAACTTAATGAATCCCAGATGCTCGTCCACATAGCACTCCTCACCCTCACGAGCATAGGTGACGATACGCCTGGCCATAGCACCCGCCACCTGGCGCACCATGATATCCGTACCGTCGGGAGTGGTGATGATGACCATACTGCGCTCGTTCTCCTCGCTGGCCTTAGGAAGCCAGGCCCGATGGAAATTCCCATCCTGATGTCTGACTATCTTCACAGTGCCATCCACGGGAATCCAGTTGGCATGCACATTGAAGAGACTCATGAAGATGCTCACCATGATGCGACGGTCATGGAAATATTCATTTTCCTCCACCTCTTCCACCACCACTATCTTACCGTCGGCAGGAGCCACCACCACGCCATCCGTCTCGCCAGAGAACAGACGTATGGGACACTGGAAGAAATTGAGCAGAACAGCATAGAGGATTACGCTCAGGAAGAGCAGAACCTTGAAGAGCAAACACACAGAAAAAAGCAAGTAAACCAAACCATTAAGTGCAAGGAGAGCACACAATGTCCACACCAGCGTGTGTGTACCCTCGTGATGCAGTCTAATTTTCTTGAGTTTCTTCAGTCGTTTACCCATCTGTTTAGTTTTACCTACTTTAAGGCAAAGGTATTCTTTTTTTTTATATCTGCCAAGAGTTGGTTCCATTTTTGTGCAAGCACAGCATCCCTAAGAAGAAAATCAGGCGGGAATAAGATGTATTTCGGAAGAAACATGCTACCTTTATGCAGAAATACAATGTAAGGTATACTATGGAAGATTTTGTGCATCTGCACGTACACTCGCAATACTCCCTTCTGGATGGCCAGTCCTCCATAAGCCGCATGGTTGACAAAGCGGTCAAGAACGGCATGAGGGGAATGGCCCTGACCGACCATGGCAACATGTTCGGCATCAAGGAGCTCTTCGACTATTGCAGCAAGATAAACAAGGGACGCAAGAAGGAAGGACTGGAACCGTTCAAGCCTATCTTCGGATGCGAAGTATACGTGGCACGACGAGGCAAGGAAGAGAAGAGCGACAAGAAACTTGACCTCAGCGGAAACCACTTGATACTGCTGGCCAAGAACTTCCACGGATACCAGAACCTGATACAGCTGGTGTCGCGGGCATGGGTGGATGGCTTCTACGGACGTCCACGTACCGATCACGCCGATATAGAACGGTTTCACGAGGACCTCATCTGCTGCTCGGCATGCATAGCAGGCGAGGTGCCCAGAAAGATTCTCAACGGAGATATCGAGGGGGCACGCAAGAGCATAGAATGGTTTAAGGGCATCTTCGGAGAGGATTACTACCTGGAACTGCAGCGGCACGAAGTCAGGAACCCGCAGATAAGGGCCAACCGCGAGACCTTCCCTCTGCAGCAGGAGGCCAACAAGGTGCTCATAGAACTGGCACACGAATATGATGTGAAGCTCATCTGCAGCAACGACTGCCACTTTGTGGACGAGGATGATGCCGAAGCCCACGACCATCTGCTCTGTCTGGCCACTGGCAAGGACCTGGACGACCCCACACGCATGCTCTACAGCAAACAGGAATGGTTCAAGACCCGCGAGGAGATGAATGACATCTTCCAGGACATCCCCGAGGCACTGGCAAACACTTGCGAGGTGCTCAGCAAGGTGGAGACCTACAACATAGAGAGCGACCCCATCATGCCCTTCTTCCCCATACCAGAGGACTTTGGCACGGAAGAGGAATGGCGAAGGAAATTCTCGGAAGAGGACCTGTACAGAGAGTTCACCTGCGACGAGAATGGCGAAAACCAGCTGCCCCCCGAGGAGGGCGAGAAGAAAATCAAGAAGCTGGGCGGATATGACAAGCTGTACCGCATCAAGTTTGAGGCCGACTATCTGCATAAGTTGGCCTACGAGGGTGCAGCACGTCTCTACGGCAGTCCGCTGGACAAGGAGGTGGATGACCGCATACGGTTTGAACTGCACATCATGAAGACGATGGGCTTCCCAGGATATTTCCTCATCGTGCAGGACTTCATCAACTCCGCACGCAAGGAGCTGGGCGTATGGGTGGGACCCGGACGAGGTTCGGCAGCAGGCTCCGTGGTGGCTTACTGCCTGGGCATCACCAAACTGGACCCCATGAAATACGACCTGCTGTTTGAGCGATTCCTCAACCCCGACCGTATCTCTCTGCCCGATATCGACACCGACTTTGACGACGACGGGCGAGGCAAGGTGCTGCAATGGGTGATGGACAAGTACGGGCACGAAAACTGCGCCCACATCATCACCTACTCCACCATGGCCACCAAGAACAGCATCAAGGATGTGGCACGCGTGGAGAAACTGCCGCTGGAGAAGAGCAACATGCTCTGCAAAGCCATCCCCGACCGCCTGCCCGACGGCATGAAGATGAATCTCAAGAATGCCATCATCTGCACGCCTGCCCTGCAAGCAGCAGAAGCAAGCCAGGACCCCAAGGAAGCCAACACCATCAAGTATGCCCGCAAGCTGGAAGGAACAGTCAGAGGCACAGGCATCCATGCCTGCGGATTCATCATCTGCCGCGACCCCATCAGCATGCACGTTCCCGTATCCACTGCCGACGACCCCGACTTCCCTGGTGTAAAGACAGCAGTCACACAGTATGACGGACACGTCATTGAGAGCACAGGACTCATCAAGATGGACTTCCTGGGACTGAAGACACTCTCAGAGATGAAGGAGGCCTGCCGCGTGATCAAGGAAGCCCACGGAGTGGACATCGACCTGGACCGCCTGCCCATCGATGACGAGAAGACCTATGAGTTGTATCAGAATGGACGCACCATAGGCACCTTCCAGTTTGAGTCGGCAGGAATGCAGAAATATCTCAAGGAGCTCCACCCCACCGTCTTCGAGGACCTCATAGCCATGAATGCCCTCTATAGGCCAGGGCCCATGGACTATATCCCCTCCTTCATCGCACGCAAGAACGGGCGCGAAGAAATCAAGTATGACATCCCCATCATGGAGAAGTACCTGAAGGACACCTATGGCATCACAGTCTATCAGGAGCAGGTCATGCTGCTGAGCCGACTGCTGGCCAACTTCACCCGCGGCGAGAGCGATGCTCTGCGCAAAGCCATGGGTAAGAAGAAAAAGGATATCGTGGATGCCATGAAACCCAAGTTCATAGAGGGAGGAGTGAAGAACGGTCATGACCCCAAGGTGCTGGAGAAGATATGGGGCGACTGGGAGAAGTTTGCCTCCTATGCCTTCAACAAGAGTCATGCGGCATGCTATTCCTGGGTGGCCTACCAGACGGCCTACCTCAAGGCACACTACCCATCAGAATTCATGGCTGCCCTGCTCACCAGACGCAAGGATGACATCAAGGAGACAGCCAAACTGCTGGACGAATGCCACCAGATGAATATAGAGGTACTGGGACCAGACGTCAACGAGTCGCATCCCGACTTTGGTGTGAACGCCAAAGGCCAGATCAGATACGGACTGATGGCCATCAAGGGACTGGGGGAGGCGGCTGCCATTGCCATCGTGAAGGAGCGCGAGGAAAACGGGCCCTACAAGGATGCTTTCGACTTTGTGCAGCGCGTGTCCCTGCCAGCCGTCAAGAAGAGCGGACTGGAATGCCTGGCTCTGAGCGGAGCTTTCGATGCTCTGCCCGGTATCACCCGCGAACAATACTTTGCCCCAACACCCAAGGACGGACTCTTCGTGGAGGCCCTGCTGAAGTTCGGTACCCAATATCAGCAAGCCAAAGCCGATGCCTCATACTCGCTCTTCGGATTTGATGAAGTGGAGGTCAATACGCCTGCCGTACCTGAAGCAGAGCCCTGGGGAGCCCTGGAGAGACTCAACAAGGAGAAGCAGCTCATAGGCATCTATCTCTCGGCACACCCTCTGGACGAATATATGATTATCCTCAAGAAGGTATGCAACCTGCAGATGGCACAGATGGAGAACCTGACTCCTATGGCCAACAAGGAGGTGAGGTTGGGAGGCATAGTGACAGGAGTGCGCAAGGGTGTCACAAAGAAAGGATTACCCTATGGAATAGTGACCATGGAAGACTATTCAGGGGCAGGAGAACTGGCCCTCTTCGGAGAAAACTGGGCACGATTTGGCAGCTATATGAGCACCACAGACACCACCGTATTCATCACGGGACGCATACAAAGCAAGCGCTACAAGCCCGATGAGATGGAACTGAGCATAGGCAGCGTGGAATATCTGGACGACGTCAAAGACCGCATCATCGAGAATATCAATATCTATCTGCCCGAGATAAGTCTTACAGAAGACCTCATCGTCCAGATTACAGATTCCGTAAAAAACAACCCCGGAAAGACGGAACTCTTCATCAGCATCATAGATGCAGAAAACGGCATTCACCTGAATCTGCAGCGACGCATGGGAAAGATCACTGTGACCAAACAGCTCATCGAAGCACTGGAAGACAATAATATACCCTATACTATAAACCAATAAATCAGAGAAGACTATGGCACAAATCATCAACAGCAACAATTTCGAAGAACTGGCCAACAGCGGCAAGCCTTTAGTCCTGGATTTCTGGGCCACCTGGTGCGGCCCCTGCAAGAGACTGGCTCCCGTGATAGAAGCTCTGGCCGAAGAATACCAGGGACAGGCCATCATAGGGAAATGTGACGTAGAGGAAGACGAGGAACTGGGCATGAGATTCGGCGTGCGCAACATCCCCACCGTGCTCTTTATCAAGGACGGAGAGGTAAAGGACAAGTCCGTGGGACTGACGAGCAAACAAGCGCTCGAAGAGAAACTGAAGGCTTTACTATAAACACACTTACCCGACATGAGCACCTTTGAAGAAGACCTCATAGCTGATGCTGAGGACGACCGACTGACCGTGGAGTTCATCCAGAACTATCTGCCACAGGATGTGAAGGAGAAATTCACCGAGGATGAACTGTATTACTTCCTGGATGTCATCGACGAGTATTACGTCAACCTGCTGGAAAAAGCCGAGAAGAAAGGCGTAAAGGACAACGAAGAGATGGACATCGACATCGACGATGTGGCATCCCATCTGGCCAAACAAGCCAAAAAGGACCAGATGGGCGACTTCTCCGCTGAAGACTTGAGATGGGTGGTGGAAGGCGAACTGGAATACGCCGAACAGACCTACGACGACGAAGAATAGCAGGAGGCACCACTGTCACACCACAATGGGACTGTGCCTCTCTCTGGTGCAGTCCTATTGCTGTTCCATCTCCCACAGGTGGAAAGCCCTGGCTATAGTGGGAGCCATATCATAATATCGGTATTCGGCCAACCGTCCTGCAAAGATGACTCCCCGATGCTGGGCTGCCAACTGCTGATACTCGGAGAGGAGCTGGCTGTTGGCCGAATCATTGACAGGATAATAGGGTTCCATGCCTGGTTGCCACTCCGTACTGTATTCACGGCTGATGACCGTACACGGATTGGCATCCACTTCCGCACCAAAAGACTCAAAGTGCTTATGCTCGATAATGCGCGTATAAGGCACCTCCCTGTCTGTATAGTTCATCACAGCCACACCCTGATAATTGCTGGTGGAGAGCACCTCTGTCTCAAACCTCACCGTTCGGTATTGCAGATGACCCAGACAGTAATCAAACCACGCATCAATGGCTCCCGTATAGAGAACCCTCTCTGCCAGGGAGAGCAGCTCATCCCTATGCTGCAGGAAATCCACACCCGTGCGCACCTCCACATCCTGTAGCAGGGAGTCGGTCAAGCGGTTATACCCACCCACAGGAATCCCTTGCCATAGGTCATTGAAATAGTTGTTGTCGAAAGTGAAGCGCAAAGGCAAACGGCGTATGATAAATGCGGGAAGCTGATCACAAGGTCTGCCCCACTGCTTCTCCGTATACCCCTTGATGAGCCGCTCATAGATATCGGAACCCACCAACAGGAGAGCCTGCTCTTCCAGATTCTGCGGACTGCGTCCCTGCAGCTTCCTCCGCACCTCTTCCCTCTGTCCTTCTATGCAGCGGTATGCCTCCTCGGGGGTGGTCACGCCCCACATCTGATGGAAGGTGTTCATATTGAAAGGCAGATTGTAGAGTTGCCCGCGCCAGTTGGCCACAGGACTGTTGGTATAGCGGTTGCAGGGTACCAGATGATTGACAAAGGACCACACCCGCTCATCGGACGTATGGAGGATGTGTGCTCCGTATTGATGCACATTGATACCTTCCATCCGAGTGCAATGGACATTGCCACCCGTATGCTCACGTCGCTCCACCACCAGACAACGCTTGCCTGCCAAGCGAGCCAGATGAGCAAAGGTGGAGCCCATCAGTCCCGAACCTACTATCAGATAATCATATCGCTTTCCCATCCTGTATACATTTATACATGAAGGCCAGCAAATCGGCCTGTCTGTACAAAATTAGGCAATTTCCCACATATGTTACTTCCTCATCCAGTAAATTATCCCTATCTTCGTAGGACATTAATCAAATGACCATATCATGAACAAGAAATCCATAGTAGCCGCACTCGGCATTCTGGCATGGGGAAACCTTTTGGCCCAGAACAAGTACACCAACCCCGTCTTTGACCAGAACACTCCAGACCCCTCTGTGGTACAAGCGCCCGATGGGGCTTTCTATGCCTATGGTACGGGAGGAACATGCCGCAAGAGCTATGACCTGGTAAACTGGGAGGACATGGGCATAGCCTTACAAAGACCCACATGGAACGACTCCGTACGAACCGACAAGGAAGGTAAGCAACACCCCATGCGCTTCAGCCTATGGGCACTGGACGTGAGCAGGGTGGGAAAGAAATATCTGGTCCACTATGCATCTGCCTACTGGGGCAACGAGACCCGCACCGGACTGGGAGTGGCGGAAGGCACCTCTCCCACAGAATTCACCGACTGCGGCAAGATGTTCTGCAGCACAGAGATAGGTGTGCAAAACAGCATCGACCCCTGCTACGTGAAAGACAAAGGCAAGAAATATCTCATCTGGGGAAGCTTCAGAAGACTGTATATGGGCAGACTCACCAAGGACGGCAAGCGGATAAAGAATCCCTCCCATCTGACACAGGTGGCGGGAACAGCCTTCGAAGGGGCAATGGTATACAAGAGGAAGGGATACTATTACCTGTTTGCCAGCGTAGGCACCTGCTGCGAAGGAGCCAAAAGCACCTACCACACCGTGGTGGGACGCTCCAAGAAACTGGCAGGACCCTATGTGGACAGGCAAGGCGGCAGGATGCTGGACAACCACTATGAAACCGTCATAAAGGGCAACGACCGATGGAAAGGACCTGGTCACAACAGCGAAATCATCACCGACAAGGAAGGCGATACATGGCTGCTGTATCATGCCTATGATGCCCTGGATCCAGAGAAAGGACGGGTCATGCTGCTGGACAAACTGCTGTGGGACGAAGAAGGGTGGCCCTATGTAAAAGGTGGAACACCCAGCACCACACCACAGGATGCTCCCGTGCTCTGATCCAAGAAGCAGCGGAATCAGCGCAAGGTCTCCAGCAGGTCGTAACTCTTCTGCAAGATGGTCTGTGCCTTGTGCAAACGGTCTTCCGAAGGCATGGGTTGCTCTGTGATAGGCTTACGGCCGGTGATATCATAGACACTCACGCCCGTACTGTCGGCAAAGAGTATGCCGCTGGGGTAGGAACTATAAGCAAAGGGATACTGATAATTACGGCTCAGCACATTACGGCTCCAGGGGAAATCACGATGAGGGATGCCCATCTGACTGAGAAGTGTGGCCGCCATATCACTCTGGTTCATGAGCACCGGCATGCGACGCGGACCTGCAATGGCGCCACCCAACCATAGCATGGGAGCATGGAAAAACTCGGGATCCTCATAAGTGAGGTCATAGAGGAAGCCATGATCGGGAATCAGAACCACAAGCAGATTGTCCCACACAGGCAAGGTGCGCAGACTGTCCACAAGCATCTCTATGCAATGGTCGGTAAAGGCAAAGGCATTGAGCTTCTTGTCCTCCAGACGATGATAGGGAACCTCAAAGGGTTCGTGACTGGAGAGGGTCTGGAAGGTCATATGCCAGGGCTCAGGCATCTCTCCGCTGGCTATCATCTCGAAGGTACGACGGGCCGTCACACTGTCATTGGCTCCCCATTTGCTCTCATTGATTTGCGCCAGAGAAAAGTCGGAATCACTGACCAACTGACGGTAACCAGTGCTCACCAGATAACCCTGTGTGTTCATGAACGTAATGTCGCCACCATATAGGTAACAGGTGTGGTATCCCTCCCGCGACAGGCTGCGGGCCAAAGAGGGGATATTACCTAACTTCTCGGGCAGACGTATAAGGCTGGCAGTAGGATAACTGACCCAACCGCTGAAGGTGCTCACCGTGCCACGGTCGGTGCGGAAACTGTTGGAATAGACATGCTCCCACAGAATACTCTGAGGTATGAGCCTGCTCATGCCAGGAGCCACATCGGACAAGCCGCCCAACTCCTTCACAAACTTACTGCCAAAACTCTCCATGAAGATGACCAGCACATTGGGACGCTTCACGCGCAGGAGGGTGTCCTGAATATCCTCTGTCTCCTGGGGATAAAGACCCTGGAAAGAACGGTCCAGCGACTCCTCGCTCTGCCACTGGAACTGCTTTCCGAATGATTTGCTCTTACTGAGGGAGGAGAGAAGGCTGAAGGCGGGATTGACAGCAGCATGATTGAGGAAGAGGGTGGGACTATAATATGCCACACCGACATTCATCACTCCCTCTTGCAAGCCTCCACGGATACCTATGAAAAGCACACCTCCACATAGCAGCATAAGAAAGGTATGTGCCACACGATGGCGGACTGCCGGGAAACAGGTGGGAGTACGGCGCAGCAGCAACCGTCCCAGAGCCACAGTGAGAAGCAGGATGCCCACCACACGACTTACCATATACCACAGGCTGACACTACTTACAGCTCCCTCAAGTGTCTGCATGTAACTGAATATGGCAGCATTCAACTTAAACTTCCAAAACTCATAGAGAGTGATATCGACCCCAATGATAATACCCAGGCATACAGAGATAATGGTCAGATAAGGCCACAATATCCAACGAACAGGAAGATTGCGCCACCACAAAGAGATGATAGCGAGCAACAAGGGGAAAGCCACCACATATCCTGCCGTACTGACATCCATGGTGAGACCATGAAACCACACCTGCCACACATCCCAGAACCCATAGGAATATACATCGGAATTGTAGGACATGAACAAGAACTTACCCACAGCAAAGAAAAGCAGCAAGTCCATCATCAGGCGCAGAAGATATAGTAAGCGAGTCATAATATATAAGGTATAATATGATCTTCAGACAGCAAGGGAACCATCAGCGGAAGGTATGCATCTGCTCGGAGTACCAGTCATATCCCGTCTGCAACACCGACTGAGCCTTGCGCAGACGTTCCTCTCCACCTGCATGATGGTCGGTAACCAGACTGTTGGCCGTGATATCGAAAAGGGTCTCACCCGTATGGTCCTTCCACATGATCCCCGCAGGGAAACAGCAATAGGCAAAGGGATAGGTGTAATTACGGCTCAGCACATTGCGGCTCCAGGGATAGTCACGATGGCTGATGCCCAACTGACTGAGCAATGTGGCAGCCAAGTCACTCTGGTTCATCAGCACCTGCATGCGACGCGGCTGACGTATGGCACCTCCCAGCCAGAGCATGGGGGAATGGAAGAACTCCGGATCCTCGTAACTCTGCTTGTAGAGATATCCATGGTCGGGGATCATGATGACCAGCAGACTGTCCCACTGGGGAAGAGTCTTGAGGCTATCAATAAGCAGGCCCACCGAATAATCGGTATAAGCAAAGGCATTGAGCTTCTCGTCCTGCAACCTGTTGTAGGGCACCACCCACGGTTCATGACTTGATACCGTCTGATAGACCATAAACAGATGTTCGGCACTGTCCTTCTGCTCAATGCGATGGAAGGTCTTCATGGCCGAAGTGCTGTCATTGGCTCCCCAGGTACTGTTAATCTCCTCTGCCGAGTATACCGTATTGTCCATCAGTTCCTGGAATCCTATATTCGTCAGATAGTCGCGCTTGCCCATGTTGGTCATAGCACAAGGGTAATGATAGACGGAATGGTAGCCCGCCTGTCCCATGCTCCGAGCCAGCGAGGGCATATGGGGATGCAGCCAGGTCTCCTTCATCAGACAGACGTCGGGATAGGAAAGCATGCCGCTGAAGGTACTCACCGTGCCACGGTCCGTACGGAAACTGCAGCTGTAATAGTTGTCCCAAAAGATGCCTTCGGGAATCAGACGACTCCAGTTGGGTGCCACATCAGGAATGCCACCCAGCTCCTTTATGAAACGTCCGCCAAAACTCTCCATAAACACTATCAGCACATCAGGCTGCTTCACCCGGAGCAATGTGTCCTGGATATCCTCGGTCTCCTCGGGATAGAGATTGCTGAAGGTCTGCTCACGCTCTTCCTCAGCAAGATAATCGAATCGGGAGGCAGGTTCACAGGTCCAAGGGAAGGAGGAGAAGAAGCCCAGCACCGGATTTACAGAGGCATGATTGCGGAAGAGACTATTCTGCTCATGATAACTATCACCCACACGCACACAAGTGAGGCACAGGAAGGAGAGTCCCGTGAGGATAAGGCATATATTGCGCATGAATGCCTTCCATACGGGTGCATCGGGAATGCGTCGGGGGGTCAGGAACACACAGGGCAAGACCACCCACAACACGGAGGCAAGAGTGACAGAGACACGAGAGAGGATAAACCACGGGCTCACACTGTTGGAAGCACCCTCGGGTGAAGCTGCATAACTGAGCACAACGGCATTGAGCTTAAACTGCCAGAACTCATACATGACCGTATCTGCCACCACTATGAGAGCCACCCAAAAACCAGCAAGGGCATAGTAAGGCGTCAGGATGGCACGCAAGGGCATATGAGGCCGACGAGATGCCAGGAAGGCCAACAGAGCAGCCGGCAAAAGGAACAATGCCGCCACAGCAAAGTCATGGGACAGCAAGCCATCCCAGCAGACCTGTAATGTCTGGCTCAGAGACAATTCCTCCACATGATGATTATAACAAATGAATCCTATCCTGCCCAATGCGAAGACAAGCAGAAGATGACAGTATAGAATCTCCAGGAAATGTAATCGTTGTTTCATAGGAAAATATTCCAGTTAATGATGTGATTAAAGCTGCTGCAGTTCTGTCAGCCTCTTGTAATAACCATTATGGGCGAGGAGCTCCTCATGACTGCCATGCTCCACGATACGTCCCTCGTGGAGGACATAGATTTCGTCAGCATTGCGAATGGTGCTCAAACGATGCGCTATGCTGATGGTGGTACGATGCTTCATCAAACGCTCAAGGGCCTCCTGCACCAGATGCTCGCTCTCGGTATCCAGCGCACTGGTGGCCTCATCAAGAATCAGGATGGGAGGATTCTTGAGTATGGCACGTGCTATGCTGATGCGCTGACGCTGACCTCCACTGAGACGACAGCCACGGTCGCCCACCATGGTCTCATATCCCTGCTCGGACTGCATGATGAAGTCATGCGCATTGGCTACACGTGCGGCTTCCTCCACCTGTTCCCTGGTGGCACCCTCCACGCCAAAGGCTATATTATTATATATGGTATCATTGAAGAGAACGGCTTCCTGGTTGACATTACCTATCAAGCCACGGAGCGAACGGATGGAGAGCGAACGGATATCCTTGCCATCCAGAGTAATGCTGCCATGCTGTACATCGTGGTAACGAGGTATCAGGTCCACGAGGGTACTCTTGCCGCTACCCGACTGTCCCACGAGAGCAATGCTACGTCCTACAGGTATCGTGAAGGTGATGTCCGAGAGCACTTCCCTATCCTCCTGATAAGAGAAACTCACATGATGGAAAGAGATATCATGCTGCAGGCCCTGCACCTCCTGGGGGTTCTCCACCTCCCGGATAGGATTCTGGGCATTCAATATCTTCAGGATGCGCTCCATGCTGGCCAATCCCTTCTGTATGGCATATCCCGCCTTGCTCAGATCCTTGACAGGCTGCAGGGTGGTATAGAGAATCACCAGATAATAGATAAAGAGATTGGCATCTATAGTGCTGGAACCGGTAAAGATGAGCCATCCGCCAAACCACAATACGATGACTATCATCACGGTGCCCAGGAATTCGCTCACGGGATGGGCTGCACTCTGGCGCAGGGCCACACGAGTGGCTATGTGACGATAGTCGTCATTGACTTTCGTGAAGCGTTGCATCATCTTACTCTCGGCTATGAATGCCTTGATGATACGGAGACCTCCCAGGGTCTCCTCTATCTGGCTGATGCTGTCACTCAAGCGGGACTGCATCAGCAGAGAACGGGCCTTGAGGCGCTTGCCTACCGAACCTATTCCCCATGCCAGCAGAGGCACAACGAGCAAGGTGAAGAGGGTCAGCTGCCAACTGATACAGATGAGTGTGGTCAGATAAACGATGATGAAGATGGGGTTCTTCACTATCATGTCGAGCGAACTGCTGATGCTGGCATCCACCTCGTTGACATCGGTGGATACGCGGGTGAGGATGTCGCCCTTGCGTTCCTCGGAAAAGAAGCTCAGGGGGAGAGACAGTATCTTGCGATAGATATCGGCACGGATGTCGCGGATGACACCCGTACGCAGGGGCATGAGCATGGCAGATCCCCCGAAATAGGTGGCCGTCTTGAAGAAGGTGAGCACGCTCAGGAGCAGTCCCAGGAGCAGCAGAGTGGTGGATGGACCATACTGTGCAATCAGTTCCTGAGAATAGTAATAGCCATTGTTCTTGGCCACATCCACAAATTCGCCCAAGCCGCCTGTCCCCCAAGGGATGAACTCAAAATGCTCTTCGTTGACCTTGAAGAGAATCTGCAGAATGGGAAGCAGAATGGAGAAGGAGAACACATTGAAGAGCGCGGCCAGCACATTCATGATGAATGTACCCACGATGTAGCGTTTGTATCGGGCCAGATAGCTGCCCATAGTTTGGAAGAAATCCCTCATAACAGATATATTGTCACTTCCGACCGAAATCGGCAGGGATCTCACCCCACTGGGCTGTCTCCCACTTGATTACTTGTGCATGCTGGGGATGCTGGCGCAACCACTCTTCGGCTCTGGCAATAAGGGCATAGAGTGACTCGGTGCGTGCATTCCGCTCCAGCTTAGTCTTACATTTTCCGCCTCTGACCCAGTTGATGGCATTGCGGCTATCGCTATAGACACGCATATTCCATCCCTTCTGGCTGATAAGTGCCAGAGCGTGCACAATGGCCAGAAACTCCCCTATGTTGTTGGTCCCAAACACAGGTCCATAGTGGAACAGTTGCTGAGCATTGCCCAGATAGATCCCCTGATACTCCATGGGGCCAGGATTGCCACTGCAGGCTGCATCCACGGCAATGGCATTGTAGTCCATATCTTCTGGCAGAGCCTTGGGTGCGGATTTGGTCCTTACTCCTTTTGATACTGTCAGATACTCATCGGGAGCATCCAAAGCCTGCTCTGCCTCCGCCAGGGTGGAAAAGGACTTGTAGCGTGCGCCCGGGTATCCCTTGACCTGCTGCAGGCATTCATCCCAAGTGCGATAGATACCTGGGGAGAGACCTACCCACACCACGTAGAACTTACTCTTGCCTGCCATCCAACTATGTTGCTTTGCGTGAGGAAGAGGATGATCACATGCGCTCGGGCACCTCAATGCCAAGCAAGCCCATACCACTCTTTACCACCTGACTGACAGCTGCAGAGAGGGCCAGGCGGAACACCTTCTTGTTCTGGTCGGGCTCATGCAGGACACTCAGGTCATGATAGAACTGATTGTACTCCTTGACCAGTTCGTAACAATAATTGGCTATGGCACTGGGATTATAGTCATTGCCAGCCTGACGAATCACACCAGCGAAGCCTTGCAGATGCTGTATGAGACTGATTTCCTTGGCGGTCAGCTCCGTATCCAGAGGCAACTGCTCGGGAATCTCGGTACCCTCGGCCTGTGCCTTGCGCAGGATGCTGCGTATACGTGCATAGGTGTACTGAATGAAAGGACCCGTATTGCCATTGAAGTCGATACTCTCTTCGGGATTGAACAGCATGTTCTTGCGTGCATCCACCTTCAGGATGAAATACTTGAGTGCACCCAGTCCCACCCTACGGGCTATCTCGTGTGCTTCCTCGGGAGTGATGTTCTCCAGGCGGTTCACCTTGTCGGCACTCATCTGTGCGGCATTCTGTATCATGCTCTCAATAAGGTCATCGGCATCCACCACTGTTCCCTCGCGGCTCTTCATCTTACCATTGGGCAATTCCACCATGCCATAGGAGAAGTGTACGAGGTCCTTGCCCCACTTGAATCCCAGTTTATCCAGCAAGATGGAAAGAACCTGGAAGTGATAGTTCTGCTCGTTTCCCACCACATAGATCATCTTGTCGATGGGGAAGTCCTGGAAGCGCAGTTTGGCTGTGCCTATATCCTGCGTCATATAGACCGATGTGCCATCGGAGCGGAGCAAGAGTTTCTCGTCAAGTCCTTCTGCAGTAAGGTCGGCCCATACGGAATTGTCCTCTCTGCGATAGAAGAAGCCTTTGCGGAGCCCCTCCTCCACCTTCTCCTTACCCTCCAGGTAAGTCTGGCTTTCATAATAAATCTTGTCGAAAGAGACGCCAAGCGCCTTGTAGGTCTCATCAAATCCGGCATACACCCACTCGTTCATCTTCTGCCACAGGGCACGCACCTCGGGATCACCCTGTTCCCACTTGACCAGCATGTCATGTGCCTCGCGGATGAGCGGTGCCTCCTGTTTGGCCTTCTCCTCGGCCTGTTCGGCATCAAGTCCCTCGGCAATATACTTTGCCTGGAGTGCCTTCACCTCCTCGCGGTAATGCTTGTCAAATGCCACATAGTAATCACCTATGAGATGATCGCCCTTCTTGCCGCTCGACTGAGGTGTCTCACCATTTCCCCAGCGCAACCAGGCAAGCATGCTCTTGCAGATATGAATACCACGGTCATTGACGATGTTGGTCTTGACCACCTTGTTGCCATTGGCCTCCATGATATTTGCCAAAGCCCATCCCAGGAGATTGTTTCTCACATGTCCCAGGTGCAGGGGCTTGTTGGTATTGGGGCTGCTGTATTCTATCATCACCAGGGGGGAAGACTCTGTGACGGGTACGAATCCATATTTGGGATTCTGACAGATGGTCTGCAACAGGCTTATCCAACAGGCTGGTTGGATGCTGAGGTTGAGGAAACCCTTCACCACATTGAACCCCCGTACCACAGAGGGCAGATGGCTCACCAGATACTGACCGATATCCTGGGCCGTATCCTCAGGTTTCTTGCGGCTTATACGCAAGAAGGGGAACACCACCAAGGTCAGTTCTCCCTCAAATCCTTCTCGTGTCTCTTGCAGGACCACTGAGCCCTGCGGTGCACTCTGGCCATACAACTCCTCTATACCGGCTTCCACAGCCTTGATTATCTGGTCTGTCATCGTCCTAAAATATGATTAGATAATTATCACGGTTTCTATAATGGGTGCAAAATTACGGTTTTTCGGTGATAAGGGCAAGCGAAGAAACAAAAGGATGCCATCTATGGTCCTTAGAAAAGAGAAGTTATGCCAGATTATATGATATCCAGCAGGCTCACCCTATCCGTAAAGGATCCCCATTCATATCGCTGACGCATGATGTGACATCCGTAACGTGGCACACCGGCACATGAGCAAAATGACCTATTTCCAGCCAGCAATTTTTCTTTCCCATTAGAGAGGCATTCAAGACCCATTATAGAGAGAGGAGGAGGGGGAGGAATGGCTATGCGGATACGCAGGCAGGCTTATCGTCCCTCATTCTGCTTCCGCTCGTCCTCCAGCTGCTGGCGCTTTACAGCCTCATCCAGCAAATCATTGAACGTCTTGGCCTGGTCATACTGCTCGAGTGCGCGATAGAGCTTCTTCTTACGACGCTCGGCCTTTCTCTGCTTCATGGCAAATGGATGAAGCATCTTGTCCTGCAGCCCGGGAGCCAAGTCCTCGATGACATCTCCCAGCGACTTGGTCCTGGGTGTGTGGTCCTGAGTGGTCTTCTTGAGCACCTTCATAATCTGCAAGACGGAGTCGGGCTTCACCACCACCTCACGCAAGGTATCGGTGCGCAGGCTGTCGCGTGACAAGAGGCTGTCGGGACGCTGCACACGACTCGTGTCGGCAGGCAGGCATCCTGCGGACATCAGAACTTCTGCTCCCAGAGAAGGAGGACACAGAATACTGCCAAGCAGGAGTACAAAGATGAAACAAATAACCTTCATATGCCACAAAATTATAGCATATTTTGCATGAGACAAAAGATTTGACGAACTTTGCAAGACATTCAAATTGACATTTTAGATTATTTCACATGAAACGGAAAATCTCTTTCGCATTGGCCACACTTTTTACCTTGGCCGCACAAGCAACGGATTACACCCAATACGTAAATCCACTCATCGGCACGCAGACCGACTCCACAGGAGCCTTGAGCGGCAGTACCTTCCCAGGACCCACCATGCCACAGGGAATGGTACAGCTGAGTCCCGAGACTGAGCAGATGGTGACCTGGGACCCCTGTTGCGGATACGACTATGACAAGGACGTCATCTATGGTTTCACACACACGCACCTGAGCGGAACGGGATGCACGGACCTGATAGACATCAGCCTGATGCCATGGACAGGAGACATCACCAGCGAGATGCTGGCCAAAGGAGAATTTCCACAGCATTTCACACACAAAGAGGAAGAGGCCAGGCCAGGATACTATTCGGTCATGCTGAAGGAAAGCGGGGTGAAAGCAGAACTCAGCGCCACCCTGCGCACAGGAATACATCAATATACCTTCCCACGAGAAGGACTGCGACAGATTGTCTTCGACCTGAACAGAAGCACCTATCGGGGCGATGACGCCTATTACATCAGCAAACGAGGCTATAACATCCTGCAAAGCCAAATACGCGTGGTGGACAACAGGACCATAGAAGGATACCGAATCATCACAGGATGGGCCAAACTGAGACATGTGTACTTCCGAGCAGAATTTTCACAGCCCTTCACCAGCCGGGTGATGATGGACGGCAAGAGACTGCTGGACGACGTGGACGTAATGAACGGAAGGTCTCTGAAGGCTGTGCTCCAGTTCGGCAATGATACGGACCAGCCGCTCATGGTGAAGGTGGCCATCTCGCCCATCGACAGCAAGGGAGCACGAAACAACATGACGGCAGAGGCACAAAGCTGGGACTTCAACCACTATGTAAGCACCGCACACGATACCTGGGAACGCGAACTGAGCCGGATAGATATCAACGGTACGGACCAGGAGAAGACCATCTTCTACACCGGACTCTACCATGTCCTGATACAGCCAAACATCATCAGCGATGTGGACGGACGATACCGCAACACCAACTATGAGATATGTCAGATGCCTGCAGGAGAGCAATACCACAGCACATTCAGCCTATGGGACACCTTCCGGGCCGCACATCCGCTTTACACACTGCTCTGCCCCGACATCGCAGCACAGTTTGTGCGTGACATGGTACTCCATCAGCAGACCTACGGCTATCTGCCCATCTGGGACCTGTGGGGACAGGACAACTATTGCATGATAGGCAACCACGCCATACCTGTGCTCTCTGATGCCATCCTGGCCAACCTGCCCGGCATAGACAAGGAAGCCACTTACCGAGCAATGGTGGAGAGCAGCACCCGACCACACCTGAACAGTCCGTTCAAGATATGGGAAAAGTATGGTTATATGCCCCAGAACCTTCAGAACACCAGTGTGAGCATCACCCTGGAACAAGCCTTCGACGACTGGTGCGTGGCACAGGTAGCCAAGCATCTGGGACATACTGCCGACTATGAGCGATTCAGCAAAAGAGCCCAATACTACAGGAATCTCTATGACCCACAGACGGGTTTCTTCCGCCCTAAAGATGACAAAGGACAGTGGATAGAACCCTTTGACCCACTCAGCTACGAACAGCCTTGCTTCATCGAAGGAAATGCCTGGCAATACATGTGGTTTGTACCGCAAGACCCCCAGGGCCTCATGGAACTTATGGGCGGACGTGACGCCTTCTTGAAGAAACTGGACGAGAACTTCACACTTACGGCCACCAGCGGTGAGCGCAATGGAAACGCAAGCGGATTCATAGGGCAATATGCTCATGGCAATGAGCCCAGCCATCACACCGTGTATCTGTACACTATGGCCGGCGTGCCAGCCCGCACGGAAGAACTTGTGGAACAGGTACGTACATCATTCTATAACGACACTCCCTGTGGATATGCCGGCAATGACGACTGCGGACAGATGTCGGCATGGTACATCTTCTCTGCCCTGGGCTTCTATCCCTTCAATGCCGGTTCGGCCACTTACGTCATAGGCACACCTCTCTTCTCGGAAGCCACACTACATCTGGCAGGAGGAAAGGACTTTGTCATCAAAGCACGCAACAAGAAACCTGGCAAGGTACATGTCAAGAGCGTACGGCTGAATGGAGAAAAACTGCAAGGAAACATCCTCACACATCAGCAAATCATGGATGGAGGAACCCTGGAGTTCGTAATGAAATAGAATTCTGCCCAGGCAAAAGGGGCTCAGTGGGGAAATGGCTTAGTAGAAAAAACATAAGGGAAGGGATACCCAAAAAGATTAGGTATTCCCTGACCCTTATAACCTGATTATTATAGTCTATTACCTTAGCAGACTTATCCCTTTGTCTTTTTGTAAATATGGTTGACTCTTAAATCTTCAAAAATG
>SAMEA3663036__coassemble_236_pt1 | contig 27381 bp, 17 predicted proteins | sample SAMEA3663036__metabat2_high_PE_022 | metagenome-assembled genome bin SAMEA3663036 (sample SAMEA3663036) | pig gut metagenome | biome: pig gut; feature: pig-associated habitat; material: faeces | place: France | collected 2012
GTCCAACCCGTCCAAATCCGTGTTTTAAAAGAAACGGCTCTGTAGATATTCCGTGTGGAATTATAGAACCAGTCCTGCGGCATCGGTGCCCCCACTAAATATCGGCTGAGCCATCATCTGAGCCGCAAACGTTTGGCCCATCGTATAGAAAAAGTATGAGGGACATTGCCTCACGGCAACGTCCCTCTGGTTGTTTGTTTGGAAAAAGTCTAATTGAAATAATGGTTTGTGATTGATTGCTTAAGCCTCTGCGGGAGTTTCGTTCTCACCTTCGGTTGCCTGTGCGCCTTCAGCTTCAGCGTTAGCTGCAGCCTCAGCCTCTGCTTTCGCAGTTGCTTCTGCGGCCTTCTTCTCGGCTACCTTCTTAGCGATTTCTTCGTTGACCTTCTTCTCTGCCTCCTGTCGAGCTGCCTCAGCAGCCTTCTTGTCGGCAGCAGCCTTTGCCACGAATGCTTCCAGGCCCTTCTGCTTGTCAGCCTTCCATGCGGCGAATTTAGCCTCACAGGTAGCTTCATCAAAAGCACCCTTCTTCACACCACCACGGAGATGCTTCATCAGGTACACACCTTCGTCAGACAGAATGTTGCGAACCGTGTCGGTGGGCTGTGCGCCTACCTCTACCCAGTAAAGGGCACGGTCGAATTTCAAATCTACAGTGGCAGGATTGGTGTTGGGGTTGTAGGTACCAATCTTTTCTGTAAACTTACCATCGCGTGGAGCTCTTACGTCAGCGATTACGATACTGTAATAGGCATAGCCTTTACGACCGTGGCGCTGCAATCTGATTTTTGTTGCCATAATTTAATTAAACTTTTAAATATAGGTTTGAAATATGCTGCCATCTCGTGACAGCGCGGCAAAGGTACGACATTTTCCTTGTTGGTGCCGTTCCTTGCCGCGCTTTTTTCTTCTAAAGAGTCTGTCTTTCGTACTTTTATGCTATGCTTTGCTTCTCATGGACATCTTGATGAGGAAGATGCAGAGCATGCAGTACATACCCAGTGAGAGCAGTTCGCTGAGGGTATTGGCCCACCACATGCTGTAGTCAAATTCCACTCCGCCAAACCTGAGAGCCGCACTCACCACTCCCATCAGGGCACCGCCGGCAATGAATCCGCTGCTCAGCAGTGTGCCTCTTTCGCTACGTGCATTGTTGATGGTAGCATCCTGGCTGCGTGTGGATACAAACCACTGGATGGCACCGCCTGCCAGCAGGGGAAGGTTCAGTTCCAGGGGGATGAACATGCCCAGAGCAAAGGCCAGAGCCGACACTCCAAAGGCATTGAGCAGAAGAGCGATGACAGCTCCTATGCCATACAGCATCCAGGGTGCTCCGCTGCCGTTCATCAGAGGTTCGATAACCGCTGCCATGGCATTGGCCTGAGGTGCGGCCAGCTGTCCATCCTGGAATCCATAGGTCTTGTTCAGTATCATGATGACGCCAGCCACGGTGGCAGCACTTACCAGTGTGCCCAGGAATTTCCATGTCTCCTGCTTCTTGGGGGTGGTTCCCAGCCAGTAGCCTATCTTGAGGTCGGTGATGAATCCTCCTGCCATACTCAGGGCTGTGCATACCACTCCTCCCATGATGAGGGCAGCCACCATGCCCGTTGTCCCACTCAGTCCTACTGCCACCATGATGACAGAGGCCAGGATGAGCGTCATGAGCGTCATTCCGCTCACGGGGTTGGTACCCACGATGGCTATAGCATTGGCAGCCACAGTGGTGAAGAGGAAGGTGATGACTGTCACCAGCAGGATGGCCACGAGGCTGAAGCGCAGCACACCACCCATCACGTCCCACTGGAAGAAGAGGAAGGTGGCTATGAGTGCCATGATGGCTCCCACTGCAACGGTCTTCATGGAGATGTCCTTCTGGGTGCGCTCCACGTTACCGTCGGAAGCCTTCTTGTTTCCCATTTCCGATGCCGCCAGTTTGATGGCTCCTGTAATCAGTTTCCAACTCTTGATGATGCCTATCACCCCTGCCATGGCAATGCCTCCTATGCCTATGCTCTTGGCATATCGGAACAGTTCTTCTGGCGATGCAGCAGCAGCAGTGAGTCCCTCTGCTATCTCCATGTCGGGGAAGAGCAGAGCCGTGGCAGGCACTATCACCCACCATACCAGTACGGACCCGCAGCAGATGATGAAGGCATACTTCAGTCCCACTATATATCCCATGCCCAGTACGGCTGCGCTTGTGTTGCATTTAAACACCAGTTTGGCTTTTTCGGCCACGGTATCTCCCCACAGGATGGCTCTGCTGGTGAAGTTCTCGTTCCACAGTCCGAAGGTGGCCACGGCAAAGTCATACAGTCCGCCCAGCAGTCCTGCTATCAGCAAGGGCTTGGCTTGCGAACCTCCCTGCTCGCCGCTTACCAGAACCTGTGTGCTGGCTGTGGCTTCGGGGAAGGGATATTTTCCGTGCATGTCCTTGACGAAGTATTTGCGGAAAGGGATGAGAAACAGGATGCCCAGGATGCCTCCCAGCAGACTGGCCAGAAAGACCTCCATGAAGTTGACTGTCATCTCGGGATACTTGGCTTGCAGAATGTAGAGTGCCGGCAGTGTGAAGATGGCACCTGCAACAATCACTCCGCTACAGGCACCGATGCTCTGTATGATGACGTTCTCTCCCAGGGCATCCTTGCGGTGTGTGGCACCACTTACGCCTACAGCGATGATGGTGATGGGTATGGCAGCCTCAAACACCTGTCCCACCTTCAGTCCCAGATAAGCGGCAGCTGCACTGAAGAGGATAGCCATCAGGATACCCCATCCCACCGACCATGCTGTTACCTCGCGTGGATGTGTTTCTTTGGGCATTAGCGGTGTATACTGCTCGCCCTCCTTAAGTTCTCTGAATGCATTGTCTGGGAGTGTAACCCGCTTCTGCTTTTCCATATGTATAGATGTTTTGAAATAAATGGTTAGTCTCTTGTATACAAAAGAGGGAGACTTGTCTTCAAGACAAATCTCCCCAGCCTGTCGCAGTGGAGAATATCGGGCTCGAACCGATGACCTCTTGCATGCCATGCAAGCGCTCTAGCCAGCTGAGCTAATCCCCCGTTGCCTTTATGCTTTGCAAATGTAGGGAGTTTTTTCTAAGTGAGCAAATGTTTGAGACAGTTTTTGTTTCTATAGGCTGAATTTTTCATACCTTTGCATAGAGTATACATATTATATATATTATGACAAGAAGGTTTTCAGAGATATGGCTTCTGCGCTTTGCCCTTTCTCTTGCTATATTCGGTATGGTCATACTTCCCCTTTTCGCTGTCCCTGGGGAGCGTCTGCGCATGACCATCACACTCACTGACGGGACCTCTGTGGAGGTGACCCGCGTGGGAGATGAGTACTTCTCTTATTACCTTACCGACGATGGGGAGGCAGTGGTGCAAGACTCTATGGGATATCGTCTGCTGGAGGATGCTGACGAACTGCAGTTACTCATGACTCAAGCCAGTAGTAGGCGCCAGGCGGCCCGCAGGAAGGTGGGTTCAGCGGCTACAGCACCCTTACATCAGCATGGTGTACAGCAGATTCCTGTGGTCCTGGTTTCCTTTGACGACATGGATTTCTCTGTGGCGGCTGACTCCGAGGCTGTCCACCGTTATTATCATCTTTATTGCAATGGCAATGAGGATGGGACTCCCTACACGGGACATGGCAGCAAGGGCAGCCTGCGTGAGTATTTCATGGATCAGAGCAGAGGTGACTTCCAGCCAGAGTTTACCGTCATAGGTCCCGTCAAGCTCAGTCAGGGCTATGCCTACTATGGGGGCAACTCAACCTCAGGCACGCAGAAGGACTTGAAATATGGCGAATTCTGTGCCGAGGCTATCACCAAGGCTACATCATTGGGTACCGACTGGTCTCTCTTTGACAATAATGAAGATGGGAGTGTGGACCTGGTGATGTTTCTCTTTGCTGGATTGGGAGAGAACAACAGTTTTGATGAAAACACCATCTGGCCCAAGGAGGTGGGTGGTGCCAGTGTGATAGGAGGTGTACACTTTGCCGCAAACTCCTCAGTGAGCGAGAGTCGTCTCCGCAGGGATGCTGACGGAGGGTATTCTCCCATCCCCGATGGCATAGGCGTATTCATTCATGAGATGAGTCATGCCTTGGGATTGCCAGACTTCTATGACACCCGGGGCCTCTCCTTCGGTATGGATTACTGGAGCATCATGGACTATGGCGAATATGCCGACAATGGGTTCACTCCCGTGGGCTATACAGCCTACGAACGTGACTTCATGGGGTGGCAACCCCTGATGGAGGTGAGCGAACCCACCACGCTCCGCCTGACTTCGTTTGCTTCAGGCGGTTGCGGATGGAAGGTGGTGAGTGATTTCAATACTGATGAGTATTATATCCTGGAGAACCGTCAGGCCGACGGATGGGATGTGAAGATGTGCGGCAGCAGAGGACATGGCATGATGATTACTCATGTGGACTACTCCTCCAGTGCCTGGAACGGCAATACTGTGAATGTGCAAGCCTCCCATCAGCGTATGACCATCATACCTGCCAATAACTCCTTTGTAGGGAGCAACAATGCCTCTACTGCAGCCGAGTGGATAGAGAGCCTGAGGGGGAATTTGTGGCCCGGCATCACCGACAATCATGCACTCACCGATGACACCACTCCTGCCAGTACACTGTTCACAGGGAAATACATGAGCAAACCCATCGTGGACATTCAGGAGGACGAACAAGGCATGGTGACGCTCAAGTTCATGCCTCGGGGCACCCTCGGCATTGCCCATGGATTGCAGGCCACGGAGGTGGGGGAGCAGGAGGCCGTGCTCGTCTGGCAATCGGTTTCAGAAGCACAGTGTTACAATCTGAAGGTGCTCGACGGACTGGATGAGGTGATGGCCATTGACAGCATCAGTGACTGTCAGTGCAGGATAGGCGACTTGCAGCCGGAGCATGTGTACACCTTCCTGGTGCAAGCCTTGGCAGATGATTACCTGAATGGAGACTGGTCCGTGCCGGAATCGTTCTGTACCCTGGAAACAGGCATCAGTGACATGAATGAGAGCGAGCAGCGCGTGCGTGTCTTTGCTACTGATGGCCTGTTTGTCACAGAGTGTCAGGCCGACGAACTGAATCGCTTGTCTTTGCGCTCAGGTGTTTACCTGCTCCGCTATCCCGACAGGTCTGTGAGAAAAGTATGTGTTCGCTGATTAATCCCGTGCTTGTATGAAGAAACTGTTTCTGTTCGTCATTTTGCTGACTGTCACCATCGGAGCAGGAGCTGTGCCAGCCAAGCGTGTGGAGCGTGTACTCACCCTGACCGATGGTACACAGCTGACTGTGACGCTGTCGGGCGACGAGCATTTCCATTTCTGGAGGGCTGATGACGGCCGGGCATTTATGCTGGAAGGCAACTCTGCCCCTGTGGAGATAGATGACAGTGTGGTGCAAGCGAAACAGCAGTCTCGCTTGATGGCCAATAACCTCAGGAGACTGACGCGCAGCATCAGGCGCAAGTCGGCATGGGGCGCCGAAGAGAATCCCATCTATGGCGAGCGTAAGGGACTGGTCATCCTGGCGCAGTTCACTGATTTGAAATTTCAGCATACGGCCGCTGATTATGAGGCATTTTTCAATGCACCAGGGTATTCCCAGAACAACTGCAGCGGTTCGGTCAGAGACTATTTCCTGAGTCAGAGCTATGGACTGTTCTCCCTCGACTTTGATGTCCTGGGGCCCGTGACGTTGAGCAAGTCCTATTCTTATTATGGAAAGAACAACTCTGTAGGTGATGACCTTCACGCCGGAGAGATGGTGGCCGAGGCTGTCCGGCTGGCTGTACCTGCCATCGATCTCAGCCGGTATGACTGGGATGATGATGGATATGTGGATCAGGTGTTTGTGGTATATGCTGGTTATGGCGAGCATGCTGGAGCATCGGCGAGCACTGTCTGGCCTCATGAGTATGAACTCTCGGCTGCTGCCAGTGAGTTGGGCGATGGTCCAGGTGCCTTGACCTTCAATGGTGTGACCGTTGACACCTATGCCTGTTCGTGTGAACTCCGGGGCACCTCGGGTTCTGTGATGGATGGCATAGGTACAGCCTGCCATGAGTTCAGCCATTGCCTGTTCCTCCCCGATATGTATGACACCAGTGGAAGCGCCTTTGGCATGGATGTATGGGACCTGATGGATTACGGCTCGTACAACGGTGCTGAGGGCTGTGGGGAGACTCCCGCCCCCTTCACCAGTTACGAGCGTATGTACTGTGGATGGCTCACACCCACAGAGTTGACCGATCCCTGTGAGGTGAAGGATATGCCTGCCATCACCGACCAACCGATGGCTTACCTGATAAGAAACAGCAACGGCAGTTACCCGGGAGAGTATTATCTGCTGGAGAATCATCAGCAGGAGGGGTGGGATGCTTATGCTCCTGCTCATGGCATGCTGGTACTGCATGTGGATTTCAACAGTACGGCATGGCGTGATAATCTGGTGAATAGCTTGGTCACTCATCAGCGTATGACCATCGTACCTGGTGACAACCGTCTCGCACATTTCAACGTCAGTGGCGACACCTGGCCGGGAACCACCTCCAATAGGGCACTTACTGATACCAGTACTCCTGCATCCAAGCTCTATAATCCCAATGCCAATGGTGTCAAATATCTGAGTCACCCCATCACGGAGATTACAGAGACGAACGGGATGATCAGTTTCTTATTCGACGGAGGCTATGTGGTGGACACACCCACCCTGTCTCTTTCCGAAGGGAGCGTGAGCACACAGGGGTTCCAGGTGGAGTGGACTCCGGTCTCTGATGCTACTGATTATGAACTGAAACTTACCCTCCTGGATACAGAAGGCCAGACGGAGACGGCATCCGCCTATTTCACAGTCTCCACATCCTACTCCTTTGTGCAGCTTCAGGCAGGACGCAGTTACCTGGTGACTGTGCGTGCCCGCCTGGAAGAGGTTCCAGGTGGATGGAGCAATCCAGTACGGATAGATTTGCCCACAGGCATGTGCTTGCCTAGCGAGAAGGGCAGAGGTAATGGTCATTTCTATGACCTCATGGGACGGCCGCAGGCTAATCCCCGCCGTGGCATGTATATACAGGACGGACGTAAATATCTGAAGCGCTGATATGAAGGAATGGACAGGACATCTGGGAGCCTTGCTCGTTGTGGTGGTCTGGGGCACCACCTTTGTGAGCAGTAAGGTACTGTTGGGATACGGAATGATGCCCGCCGACATCTTCTTCTATCGTTTCCTGATGGCTTACTTATGCATGTCGGCAGTCTCTCATCACCGCATGTGGGCCCGTAGCGTGTCCGACGAACTGACCTTGGTGGGGTTGGGCATCATGGGAGGCTCTCTCTACTTCCTTACAGAGAATATGGCCCTGACCTATTCCACCTCAGCCAATGTGAGCATACTGGTCAGCACCACCCCCATAGTGACCGCTTTCCTGGTCTCCCTCTTCTATAAGTCGGAGCGTATGACCAGCCTTCAGCTGTTTGGCTCCTTATGTGCTTTTGTGGGAGTGGTACTGGTGGTTCTCAACGGACAACTCATCCTCCACCTCAATCCGCGCGGTGATATGCTTGCCCTCTGTGCCTCGGTCACTTGGGCTTGCTATTCCCTGCTCCTGCGCAGGGTGATGTCACGCTATGGCGCAGGATTCATCACCCGCAAGGTATTTGGCTATGGAGTGCTCACCATCCTGCCCTGGTATGTGCTGATGCATCCGCTTGAGACCAGCCCTACGGTGCTCTTCCGCTTGCCCGTGATGGCCAACCTCCTGTTCCTGGGATTACTGGCCTCCACGGGAGGATTCCTGGTGTGGAACTGGGTGATGAGTAGGCTGGGTGCCGTGCGTGCTACCAACTATGTCTATTTCCAGAGTCTGATAACCATGCTTGTGGGCTCTGTGGTCCTGCACGAACGCATCACATGGATGGCTCTCCTGGGCTGCGTGATACTCATAGGCGGCATGGTGCTGGCACTGGGAAAGTCTGCTCGTGTGCCCGCAGAGACTTGAGGGGGTATGATGAGATATATGGTATATAACCTAAAAATTATAAAATCAAACAATACAAGGATGAAAGCAAGATTATCTCTATTAGTTACCTCGCTGATGTTGTCGGCATCTGGCATGGCACAGCAGTTGGATGTGATGAGCGATACCTGGGTGTGCTGTGACGGACTTGGACGCACAGTGGCCAGTTCGGATTCTGGGGTGACCCGTGAGGAGAAGGATACAGCCTGCACAGTGGGTATCTTCTATTATGTGTGGCACGGACAGCATGGAGATGAGGTGAAGGATATCACCCGCCTGTTGGAAGCAAATCCTACATCACCGGCATGGGGCGCAGAGTCACAGTTCCATTGGGGCAGTAAGCCAGCCCTGGGGTATTATACGGGAGGAGACCGATATATCGTGGCCAAACATATGCAGATGCTGGTGGATGCAGGAGTGGATTTCTATTTCTTCGACGTCACCAATGCCTTTACTTATGACAATCAGATACAGGCAGTCATCAATGAGATAAACCGGCGCACCAGTTTTGGCTTGCGTTCTCCCAAATTGACCTTCTGCTGTCATAGCGGTACTGGGAATGTGGTGAATCACCTCTATGAGAAATGGTATAAGAACGAGGCCAACAATAAGTATTGGTTTTACTGGAACGGTAAACCTCTGATACTGATAGATGCCACACAGAAAGCCGATATCAGCGATGAGGCCAAAGCCTTCTTCACCATGCGCCACAGCTGGGCGTGGGAGGAGGGCGAGGATAAATGGCCTTGGCTGGCCTATTATCCTCAGAAGGTCAACTACTCCCGAGAGACAGGAGCCACGGTGGGTGAACAGATGACGGTGGCTGCTGCCATGCACCCTTATTCCAAGATAGGCAAGAGCTACAGCGGGGGTAGCCAGCCAGCGGTGGACAAATACGGACTCACCACACAGACTCCTTATGGACGTTTCTTTGCCGAACAACTCAACCGTGCCATCTCCATGCATCCCAAGGTGCTGATGATTACACAGTGGAATGAGTGGATGGCGCAGCGCTTCGTGGTGAAAACCAACAGCCAGAAGAGTAACACACGCCCAGGCGCCACACCTGCCATAGGAGAGACTTATTTCGTGGATGTGTATAATCAGGAATTTAGTCGTGACGTGGAACCCAGTGCCGACCCGCTCATTCGTGACAATTATTACATGCAGATGGTCTCTGCTCTGCGCCGCTATCGTGGAGTGAGTCAGATACCTGTGCCCACAGTGTGTCACACTATTCACACCGACCAGGATTTCACCCAATGGGACGATATAACGCCTGAGTTTCTGGACGAGCCTGGCGATGCTTCCATCTTCTCTCAGACAGCCATGCCTGCAGAGTGCCGGAAGCGTACCAGCATAGACATTGTGAAGTGTAAGGTGAGCAAGGACACCGATAGCCTGTACTTCTATGCCCGTGCCCGTACGGTCATACCCAATCCTTCCAAGACCATTGCCACCGATTATATGAGTGTGTTGCTCAATGTGGATGTTAATTACAAGACAGGATGGGAGGGGTACGACTACCGAATTTCCTGCCAGGAGGGAACACCCTATCTGATGCGCTGGGATACAGAGAACAGCCAGTGGGTAACCCTCTCGCCTGTGACTTTTGTCAAGAGTGGCTATTCGCTGATGTATGCTGTGGCTCGCGCTGATGTGGACTTGTCCGCTGATGTGGACTTTGACTTCAAGTGGGTGGACAATACACCTGCCCTCACCACAGAGATTCTTGACTTCATTGCCAATGGCGACTGCGCTCCCAATGGGCGTTTCAACTATCGCTACAAGGGTTCTCTCCTGCCCACAGCTGTCCAGAGCATCGATGCCTCCACAGAGACACCTTCCGATGGCGTGACTATCTACACTGTGGACGGAAAGCTGGTTGCCAATGTGCGTGGTCATATCACGGTGGAGGACCTGTCCGCTCTTACGTTGCCTGCAGGTACCTATGTGGCACACTTCGGCAGGAATGGACGCACACATAAGTTTGTCATCCGTTAACATCCCCTACTGAGAGAAAATCTATGTCAAGGGCATCTCTGAAGATACTCCTGCTGGGAGAATACAGTAATGTACATGCCACGCTGAGCGACGGACTGCGTCAGTTGGGGCATAAGGTCACCGTGATGTCCAACGGTGATTTCTGGAAGGACTATCCCCGTGACATAGATCTGTCGCGCACAGAAGGCAAATGGGGTGGCATCGCCCTCATGACGCGTATTGCCCGGCAGTTGCCCCACATGGTAGGATATGATGTGGTCCAAATCATCAATCCTATGTTTGTTGAACTCAAGGCCGAACGAATCCTGCCCCTATATCGTATTCTGCGAAGGTACAATCGCCGTATGGTGCTGGGTGCCATGGGAATGGATTATTACTGGGTGCATGAGTGCTGTATGCGCAAGCAGTTACGCTATAGTGATTTCAACATAGGGGATGAACTGCGCTCCAATGCCGATGCGCTCAAGGAACGTCGTGATTGGCTCGGAACAGCAAAGGAGCGGCTCAATAGGTATATAGCCGTAGACTGTGATGCCATAGTGGCAGGACTTTATGAATACTGGACTTGTTATGAGCCCCTCTTTCCCAGCAAGACACATTTCATCCCTCTGCCCATCAAGCCCAAGCCTTCCTGTGGGAGTGGTAATGTGCTCCGTTCCTCCATGCTGCCCGTGAGAATCTTCGTGGGAGTGAACAGAAGCCGCAGCGAATACAAGGGGACCGATATTATGCTGCGGGCTGCCTGTATGGTGCACGAACGCTATCCCGACCGTATAGAACTGATAGTGGCCGAGAATGTACCCTTCAGTGAGTATGTGCAGATGATGAATGGCAGCGATGCCATCATGGACCAGCTCTATAGTTATACACCATCCATGAATCCTCTGGAGGCTATGTCCAGAGGTATTATCTGCATAGGTGGGGGAGAGCCGGAGAGCTATGATATACTCAGAGAATATTACTTGCGCCCCATCATCAATGTCACACCTTCCTTGGATAGTGTCTGTCAGGCTTTGGAAGAGCTGGTTCTTCATCCCGAGAGGATTCCCGACCTGAAGCGCCAGAGCATAGAATATGTATGTAAGCATCATGACTATATCCAGGTGGCGCACAGTTATGAGAGGTTGTACCAGACCTTGCTGAGTACATCCAAATGACATCAGGGGGCAGTGTTCGTTTTCGCACTGCCCCCTGATGATAGTGGTGTGTTGGCGGGGATGAGACTCCGCTTCTTTTCTGCTTATCGGATTTCCACTTCCTCCTTCATGTCTATCTCCTGTCCTTGAGCATCATAGAACTCATACTGCAGGAAAGCCAGTTTCTGGCTGGGGATGATCTTCACTCCGAAACCGTATTTCCATTGCCATCTGTTTCTGATGGAGAAAAGCCCTTGGTTGAGATAGGCTGCCACATAGGGATGTACGTGAAGTGTGAAGTTCTTGATGCCCAACTTGTAGAAGAGCAACTTGATTTTGCCTTCCAGTACTTTGTCAAAGAGGAAACTGCTCTTGATGGTTCCTGTACCGTGACAGGTGGGGCATGCTTCCTCCACCTTCACCTCCGTTACAGGTCTTACACGCTGACGTGTAATCTGCATGAGTCCAAACTTGGAGAGGGGCAGGATGTTGTGGCGTGCGCGGTCTCGCTTCATGTTCTCGCACATGTGCTCATAGAGTTTCTGTCGGTCCTCTGCCAGTTTCATGTCGATGAAATCCACCACGATGATTCCTCCCATGTCTCTCAAGCGAAGTTGGCGTGCCAGTTCGTCAGCCGCACCTAAGTTGACGTCCAGAGCATTGGCTTCCTGTCCGTCCTTGTTGCGTGTTCTGTTTCCGCTGTTTACGTCCACCACGTGCAATGCTTCAGTGTGTTCGATGATGAGGTATGCTCCATGCTTATAGGAAACGGTGCGTCCGAATCCGGACTTTATCTGTCGTGTGATGTCGAAGTTGTCAAAGATGGGCAACTTCCCCTTGTAGTGTTTCACGACATCCACCTTTTCCGGTGCTATGATGGATACATAGTTCTTTACCTCGTCGAAGACATTCCCATCGTTGACGTAGATGTTTTCGTAACTGGGGTTGAATAAGTCTCTGAGCATTCCCACAGTGCGGCTTGTCTCTTCGTAGATGAGTGCAGGCAGCTGTTTGGCTTTCTGTGCATTCTTGAGTGTCTGTTCCCATCGTGAGGCCAGCACTTTCATCTCTGCATCAAGTTCTGCCACGCGTTTGCCTTCTGCCACGGTGCGTACGATGACGCCGCAGTTGTTGGGTTTGATACTCTGTATGGTTTGCTTGAGTCGTGCTCTTTCCTCTGAACTTTTGATTTTTGTGGATACTGATACTTTGTTGTCAAATGGTACAAGTACCAGGTAACGTCCAGGGAAGGTAATCTCGCAGGTGAGTCGTGGTCCTTTGGTGCTGATAGGCTCTTTCACTATCTGCACCAGAAGTTCTTGTCCCTGCTTGAGCACGTTTTGCACGCTTCCTGTCTTCTCCAGTTCGGGCAGGATGGATGCTTTGGCATGAGGGTAGAGGTTCTTCTTGTCGTTGAGCACCTGCTTGAGGTACTTGGCATACGAGTTGAATTGGGTTCCGAGGTCCAGATAATGCAGAAAGGCGTCTCTCTCATGTCCCACGCTCACAAAGCATGCATTGAGTCCTGGCATAAGCTTGTGCACTTTGGCCAGGTAGATGTTGCCCACAGAGAAAGATGCCGATTGGCCTTCCTCCTGGTATTCCACCAGTCGCTTGTCTTCTGTCAGCGCGATGGAAATCTTTTGGGGCTGAACGTTGATGTAGAGTTCGCTGGTCATAATCTGGTTTTCTCACTGATAGCCTGTTCTCCTAAATTAAAAAAAGACTCGGTGACAGAGCAATTACTGTCACCGAGCTATCTTTACTGAGAGAGGCTTACTTGCTCTTGTGTCTGTTCTTTCTCAGTCTCTTTTTACGCTTGTGCGTTGACATCTTGTGTCTCTTATGCTTCTTTCCGTTTGGCATAATTGTATATTTTTATGGGTTAGTATATCCGTACTTTTGCTCTTTGGCGTACAAAAGTACGGCTTTTCTTCAAGCCCACCAAACAATAGGGGCAAAATTTGTCCTCTTGCCCTCACTCTTGTTGTCTGGAGATATGTACGTGTGCGTTTTACTTCCAGAGTCCTTCGGCGGTGTAATACTTGGTTTTGCTCAGGGGCTCTATCTGTCCAAACTGGCTCCACTCAGCATCTTTCCTGTACTGTTCCAGGAAGGCATCGGGTACGTACAGCGTACAGTTCTTTCCAGGTGTGCAGTTCTTGGGCATGGGATAGTACTCGGTGCTCAGCAGATACACCTTGCGCAGCTTATCGGGTGCTTGCAGCATGCCGAACATGCGGTTCTTCACATCGTTGGGGATGGTTACTTCCTCCAGTCCCGTGCATCCTTCAAAGGCTCCGTCGTCCAGTTTCTTCATGGTGATGGTGAGGATGATGCGCTTCAGTGCTGTGCAACCTTTGAATGCTCCTTCGCGTATCCACCATATCTGGTCACCGAAATCTGCTGTCTGCAGAGAGGTGCATCCGTTGAAGGCATCCACACCCACTGTGGATACGTTCACCTTCAGGGCCTTCAGTGCAGAGCATCCCTTGAAGGAACGGTCGTTGATGACGGGTACAAAGCCTTGGAAATGTACCTGCTCCAGTGAGGTGCATCCGCTGAAGGCATCCTCGGCAATGTGTGTCACCTTGGGGCCTACCCACATCTCCTTGATGTGTGTGTTTCCTTCAAACTCCTTGGGTGCTATGCTGGCTATTTGATTGGTGAAACCCAGCTTTTCGGCTTCCACCACCTTCTTCTCCTTGCGGTCTGTGGATGTATAGAAATAGATGTCCTTGTCCTTCTCTGCGTCCTCCTTCTGTTTCGCTGGTTTGGCAGTCTTCTCCTTGCCGTCCTGAGTAGTCTTGCTGTCGCATGCAGTTACTGATAGTCCTATGGTCATGGCGAACGCCAGGAGCCATACCTGAGTCTTGATGTGTCTCATGTCTTGGTGTGTTTATAGATTAGTCATATGTTTTCACAAAGGTAGCCAAAATAATCTGCTTTGGTCCCAAAACGCTCCACTTTTTGCTCCTTTTATATAAATAATGAGTAACTTTGCAATTCCTTGTCACCACCTTGGGCTGTTTCTCAGCAGGAGGAGCATTGTGCAAAGGAAGAGTGCAGGATAACAGAGAAGAAAAGCAAGACAGAAGGATGATTTCAATAGACCATTTGAGTGTGGAGTTCAGCGCACGCCCGCTGTTTACAGATGTCAGTTATGTGATCAACGACCGTGACCGAATAGCTCTGGTGGGCAAGAATGGTGCGGGCAAGAGCACTATGCTCAAGGTGATAGCAGGATTGCAGGCTCCCACAGAGGGTACAGTGTCCGTACCTCGGGGTACCACTGTGGCTTATCTGCCTCAGGTGATGGTCCTCAGTGACGGACATACGGTACGGGAGGAGGCGGAAAAGGCTTTTGATGGCATTCGCGCGATTGAGCACCAGTTGCAGGAGATGAACCATCAGCTGGCGGAACGAACCGATTATGAGTCGGACGACTATATGGCACTGGTGGAGCGGTTCACTCATCTCAACGACCGTTTTCAGCTTATGGGCGGCCTCAATTATCAGGCCGAACTGGAGCGCACACTCTCAGGCTTGGGATTCAGCAGGTCCGACTTCGACCGTCCTACCAGTGAGTTCAGTGGAGGATGGCGTATGCGTATCGAACTGGCCAAGCTCCTCTTGGTACATCCCGATGTACTTCTGCTCGATGAGCCCACCAATCATCTGGACATCGAGAGTATCCAGTGGCTGGAGCAGTTCTTATGCACCCGGGCAGGTGCCGTGGTGCTGGTGAGCCATGACCGTGCTTTCATCAACAATGTGACCAATCGCACCCTGGAGATATCGTGCGGGCGCGTGTATGATTATAAGGTAAAGTATGACGAGTATGTCAACCTGCGGGCTGAGCGACGTGAGCAGCAGTTGCGGGCCTATGAGAATCAGCAGAAGGAGATTGCCGATATCAAGGCCTTCATAGACAGGTTCCGTTATCAGGCCACCAAGGCCATACAGGTGCAGAGCCGCATCAAGCAGCTTGAGCGCATCGTACCTATCGAGGTGGATGATGTGGACGACAGTACACTGCGCCTTAAGTTTACCTGCAGCCAGCGCAGCGGTGATTATCCTGTGATATGCGAGGATGTGGCCAAGAGCTATCCCTCCAGAGATGGACATGAGACCGAACATGTCATCTTCCAGCATGTCAATCTCACCATACGCAGGGGAGAGAAGGTGGCCTTCGTGGGCCGTAATGGAGAGGGAAAGACCACTCTGGTCAAGTGTATCATGGACTCAGCTGCTTGTCCCCAGCCGGATGGGGCGGGCAGCGGATTCTATACAGGTAGCCTCCGAGTGGGGCATAATGTGCAGATAGGGTACTTCGCACAGAACCAGGCCCAACTGCTCGATGGGGAACTGACGGTCTTTGATACCATCGACCGTGTGGCCAAGGGCGACATACGTACGAAGATCAGAGATATCCTGGGTGCCTTCATGTTCGGGGGCGAGGCCGGTGACAAGAAGGTCAAGTTCCTGAGCGGTGGAGAACGTACCCGACTGGCCATGATCAAGCTCTTGCTTGAGCCTGTCAACTGTCTGATTCTTGATGAGCCCACCAATCATCTGGATATGCGCTCCAAGGACGTGCTCAAGTCTGCCGTCCGTGATTTCGACGGAACAGTAATCGTGGTGAGCCATGACCGTGACTTCCTGGACGGACTGGTGACGAAGGTTTATGAGTTTGCCGATGGTCATGTGCGTGAGCATCTGGGAGGCATATATGACTTCTTGCAGACCCGTCAGCTGACATCCCTCACGGCACTCAACACATCATCTTCGCGGGATACGTCGTCGGCCCCTGCAGCCTCTGAGGCACCCAAGACTCCCAATGCCGGAGCACTCAGTTACGAACAGCAGAAGGCACAGCAGCGCAAACAGAAGAAACTGGAGAAGGCAGTGGCCGAGGCCGAGGAACATGTGACAGAACTGGAGGCTGCCATCAGCATTCTCCAGCAGCAGATGTCCACTCCCGAGGGCAGCACCGATACCACCCTGTATGAGAAGCATGCCAGACTACAGAAGCAACTTGCCCAGGCAGAGGAGGAATGGGAGAAGGCTATGGAGGAGTTGTCCCAAATATGAACATACATACAAAAATAAAGAAAATATAACCTATGAAGATTAAGATTATGTTGCACGCGATGACTTTCGCAGCAGTTCTGGCTTCCTGTCAGACCAACAGAGAATCCAGTCAGAAGTCGGGTATCGACCTGGCTAATCTGGACAGTACTTATTTGCCCGGAACAGACTTCTATATGTTTGCCACAGGTGGATGGCAGAAGGCCCATCCACTCACCGATGAGTATAGCCGATATGGCAGCTTTGATGTTCTTCAGGAGAATAACAACAAGCAGTTGCGCGAACTCATTGAGGGTGTGGCTGCTCAGCAGAACGAGAAGGGGAGCGTGGCACAGAAGATAGCCGACCTCTACAACAGTGCCATGGACTCTGTCGCTCTCAACGAGCATGGCCTGGATGAGATGGAGGCTTTCCTGGCCTGTGATGGTTATCAGACCTCTGCCCAGATTACTCAGGACTGGCTGAAGCAGGTGTGGCCCAAGATGTTGAGACAGGGCGTGGACGGACTGATGGGCTTCTATATCGGAGCCGACGAGAAGGATTCCAAGAACAATATCCTCAGCATCGTTCAGGGTGGCTTGACCTTGGGACAGAAGGACTATTATCTGGATCAGGATCCCGAGACAGCCAAGATACGTGAAGCATACGTAGCCTATATCCGCCAGCTGGTATCTCATGTGGGATTTGGCGAGACCGATGCAGCACGCATCTCCGATGATGTCATGCGCATAGAGACTCGTCTAGCCAAGGCCAGCAAGAGCATGACAGAGTTGCGCGACCCCGAAGCCAACTATCACAAGATGTCTTATGATCAGCTCAAGAAGGATTTTGCAGGCATCGACTGGGATGCCTATCTCCATATCTTCGGCATTTCAGGTCTGAAGGATGTGATTGTGGGACAGCCCGAAGCCATTCACGAAGTGGAAAAGATATTGGCAGAGGAGACACCCGAAGCTCTGCAGAACGTATATCTGTGGCATGCCATCGATATGGCTGCTGGCTATGTGGATGATGAGAGCCGTAACCTTTCCTTTGCTTTCTGGGGAACAGCCTTGAGTGGAAAGACTCAGGACCGTCCTCGCTGGAAGCGTGCTGTGTCCAGTGTGGAGGGTTGTCTGGGCGAAGCCCTGGGACAACTCTATGTGGCCAAGTACTTCCCACCTGCAGCCAAGGAGCGCATGGAGAAACTCGTGGCCAATCTGCAGCAGGCTCTGGGTGAGCGTATCGATGTTCAGGACTGGATGAGCGATGAGACCAAGAAGGTGGCACACGAGAAACTGGATGCCTTCTATGTCAAGGTGGGTTATCCCGACAAGTGGACCGATTACAGCACACTTCAGATAGGCAACAGCTATCTGCAGAATATCCTCTCATGCAAGGAGTGGGCCATCCAGGACATGATAGCCAAGCATCTCAACAAGCCTGTTGACAAGGATGAGTGGTACATGACTCCCCAGACGGTCAATGCCTATTACAATCCCACCACCAACGAGATCTGTTTCCCTGCAGGCATCCTGCAGCCTCCCTTCTTTGATATGGAGGCCGATGATGCTTTCAACTATGGTGCCATAGGTGTGGTGATAGGTCATGAGATGACACACGGATTTGATGACCAGGGTTCCAAGTATGACAAGAATGGCAACCTCTCCCAGTGGTGGACCGAGGAGGATACCAAGCGCTTCAATGAGCGTATCCAGGTGATGCGTGAATATCATGACAGCATCGAGGTTCTGCCCGGACTGCATTCCAATGGGTCGCTCACCCTGGGTGAGAACATGGCAGACCATGGCGGACTGATGGTCTCTTATCAGGCTTTCGTCAATGCCACCGCACAGGCACCTCTCTCTGACAAGGATGGCTTTACGCCTGCCCAGCGTTTCTTCCTGGCTTATGCCAATGTGTGGGGACAGAATATCCGTGACGAGGAGATACGCAAGCGTGTGAAGAGCGATCCTCACTCCCTGGGTAAATGGCGCGTGAATGGCCAGATGCCTCATATGGATGCCTGGTACGAAGCCTTCGGAATCACTGAGCAGGATCCCATGTTCGTTCCCAAGGAGAAGCGTGTGACCATTTGGTAATCATCCATCCCATCATCGTTTTATTCTCATTATATTTGATAAATGCCTTTAAGACTGCCAGATAAACTGCCCGCTATAGAGTTCCTCAAGCACGAGAATATTTTCGTGCTTGGGGACGAACGGGCCAGTAGTCAGGACATCAGACCGCTTCGCATCGTGATACTCAATCTGATGCCTCTGAAGATTACCACCGAGACAGACCTCATCCGTCTCCTCTCCAACTCCCCACTCCAACTGGACGTCCACTTCATGAAGGTCAAGGCTCATACCAGCAAGAACACCCCCGTGGAGCACATGCGGGCATTCTATAGGGACTTTGAGAAGATGGCTGATGAGAAGTTCGACGGAATGATCATCACGGGTGCTCCTGTGGAGCATCTCGATTATGAGCAGGTCACTTACTGGGAGGAGATAAGCGGCATCTTCCGTTGGGCACGCACCCATGTCACCAGCACACTCTATATTTGCTGGGCTGCCCAGGCGGGACTTTATTATCATTATGGGGTACCCAAATACCCATTGCCGGAGAAGATGTTCGGTATCTTCCCGCAGCATCCTCTCATGCCCTCGTTGCCCATCTTCCGTGGATTCGATGATGTGTTCTATATGCCTCACAGCCGTCACACGGAGTTGCGTCGCGAGGATATCCTGTCCGTTCCCGAACTCACCCTCATTGCCGAGAGTCCTCTCAGTGGTGTCAGCATGGTCATGGCTCGTGAAGGAAGGGAAATCTTTGTCACAGGGCATTCCGAATACTCACCGTTCACACTCGATACAGAGTATAAGCGTGACCTGGCCAAGGGTCTCCCCATCCATATGCCCTATAACTATTACACCAACGATGACCCCACCCAGCCACCTCTGGTCACGTGGCGGGCTCATGGCAACCTTCTCTTCCAGAATTGGCTCAACTATTACGTGTATCAGGAGACTCCCTACGATATCAATGACATCCATTGAACTCCTATCTCCAGCCCAGAACCTCGAGTGCGGCATGGCTGCTGTCGACCATGGAGCAGATGCTGTGTATATAGGTGCTCCTCGTTATGGAGCACGCGCAGCGGCAGGCAACAGCGTGGAGGATATCCATAGCCTGTGTCAGTATGCTCATCCCTATGGTGTGCGCATCTATGTGACGCTCAATACCATTCTCTTCGAGGACGAACTGGAGGATACTCGTCAGCTGGTGTGGGAACTATATCGGGCTGGTGTGGACGCTTTGATTGTGCAGGACCTGGCCTTGCTGGAGATGGATCTTCCGCCCATAGCCTTGCATGCAAGCACACAGATGGACAATCGCACTGCCGCTCAGGTGGAGTGGTTGCAGAGCCTGGGTTTCCAGCAAACGGTGCTTGCCCGTGAACTTTCTCTGGAGCAGATGGCAGAGATACATCGCCAGGTGCCCCAGATGCCCCTTGAAGCCTTTGTGCATGGCGCCTTGTGTGTCAGTTACAGCGGCAGGTGTTATGCCTCGCAGTATTGTTTCGGCCGTTCGGCCAATCGTGGGGAGTGTGCACAGTTTTGCCGTCTTCCCTTCGTGCTCTCTGATGCCCATGGCCAGATGCTCACTCCCGAGCGTCATCTCCTTTCGCTGAGGGATATGAATCGCATGGACTCTCTGGAGGAGATGATGGATGCAGGCATACGCAGTTTCAAGATAGAGGGCCGCCTCAAGGGTGTTTCTTATGTCAAGAATGTGACTGCTGCTTATCGCCAGGCCATCGATAAGGTGCTCCTCAGGAGGCATTCCGATTATTGCCGTTCCTCACTGGGCCGTTCGGAAATCACCTTCTCTCCCGATCCCCAGCGCAGCTTCTCCCGCGGCTTTACCGATTATTTCTTGCATGGTAGGCGGGGTAGTGTGGCCTCCATGGATACACCCAAGAGTCGCGGCATGGAGGTGGGACGTGTCAAGGAGATATCCCGTGACAGCATCGTAGTGGCAGGTTCAGCATCCTTTGCCAATGGCGATGGGCTTTGCTTTACAGATGACGATGGGCGCTTGTGCGGCTTTCGCGTCAACAGAGCTCAGGGCAATCGGCTCTTCCCTTCATCCATGCCTCGCCTGAAACGGGGAGATGTGCTTTGGAGAAATTATGACCAGGCATGGGAACGGCAGATGGCAGGCCCCACGGCTCGCCGTACCATCGGCATGGAGATGCTCTTTGAGGATGTCCCACAGGGTTTCCGTCTCACCCTGACTCGGGAAGATGGAGCATCCCAGTCTTTCCTCTTCCCCTACGAACATCAGTTGGCTCGTTCTCCCCAGGCCGATAGCATCCGTCAGGTACTGATGAAGACGGGTGATACCGTGTATGCCTGCAGCCGCGTGGATGTGGTCCTGTCCCGTCCCTGGTTCGTTCCCCGCAGTCTGCTCACCCAGTGGCGCCGGGATGCTTTGGCGGCCTTTGCCCCTGAGTCAGCGTCTTGTCCCAGGGCATCTTCCTCTTCCTCTGCATGTGAGTCTCCTTCTGCTGCGGCATGTGTGTCTACGCATACGTCCGCCTGTCCTCCTTCTCCCTGCACCTATCAGTCCAATGTGGCCAATCATCTCTCGCGTCTGTTCTATGAGCGCCAGGGACTTCATGTGGACCAGATGGCCATGGAATGCGGCGGTGCTCAGGATGGGGAACTGCTGCTCATGACCTGTCGTTATTGCTTGAAGAATGAGTTGGGCTGGTGCCGCAAGCATGGGGGCGTCCCTGTGCAGGCCGTGGAACCCTTGTATCTGAACCTTTCCGATGGGCGTCGCTTCCGTTTGGAGTTCGACTGCCGTCGGTGTGAAATGAAAGTCTGGAATGCGTAATCTCTCTCTCCTCTTGCTGCTCCTGCTGCTCTCCTCCTGTTACAACAGAACACAGGAGGCGGGTCTCTATGAGGTCAATGATAATTTCGTGGTCACTGCCGATACCATGCATCTGCAGATGCAGCAGCCCATGCACAATATGCCCATGACCTCTTCCGTATTCCCCGACAGCATCTTCATGCTCAGGGGAGAGGAACTGGTGATAGCTCAGACGGCGGTTATCCCCGAGGATTCTGTGGATAGTGTGTGGGTGAAGGTGGCTCGCGACCAGCAGCTCATGGGATGGATACACGAGCAGGATCTGCTCTCCAGTGTGGTGCCCAATGACCCCATCAGCCGTTTTATCTATCTCTTCAGCCTGCGCCACCTGCCTTTCTTTGTGTGCCTTATCGTGCTGGCATTGGCACTCCTGCTGGTACGCCATGTGCGTCATGCCCACAGCCGCGTCTTCCTGCTCAATGACATTGCCTCTGTTTATCCCACCCTCTTCATGGTTGTCCTGGGAGGAGCCGCTGTCCTCTATGCTCACATCCAGCGGTTCGAACCAGACATGTGGGTGCGTTTCTATTTCCATCCCACGCTCAATCCGTTCTCCTTGCCCCTGATGCTCGGCATCTTTGTTCTTCTCTTCTGGCTTCTGCTCATCCTCTTCTTGGCAGCAGTCGACGAGGTGTTCAGCCAGTTGTCTTTCGCTGAGGCTCTTTTCTATCTGCTCACACTCTTGGGCATGAGCATGTGCTTGTACACGCTCTTCACCATGGCGGCGTTTTATTGGGCAGGCATCATCCTCTATTTTGTCTTTGCCATAGTGGCACTCGTCCGTTTCTTCCTGTATTTCCGTCCTCGCTATCTCTGTGGCCGGTGTGGCAGTAAGATGCACAGCCTGGGAACCTGCTCTCATTGCGGAGCCCACAATGCACCTTCTCGTTAGGCCAGATATGCTCTGCGGCCACATATTCTTCTGCATTTTCGATTGGTTGTTTCTCCGAAAATGCTTAATTTTGTAGCAAGAAAGCCCCAAGTATCAGGCTCGCAAACCTTATACCTCAGTGGCTAACATGATATTATAACCATATTCAGATATGAAAAAGAGACTACTTTCCATGCCGGGACGTATCCTGTCCTGGGTTTTCCTTTCCCTGTTTGTTTCTTTGGGATCGTCGTCCTATGCTTTTGAGAGCGGACAAACCTTGTGTATCAGCCGCGGAGACTTGTCAGTCATGCCCAAGAACTCCTCGCTGAGCACAGGAGCTCTGGCAGAGATGTGGACCGATGCGCAAACTAGTTCCCAGAGGTGGGTTCTGCAGACAGCCAGTTCCACCACCTTTTATATCACCAATGCCTATACAGGTATGATTCTGGCAGCCACTTCCACCATATCTGCTGGTGCTTCTGTCTCCGTCCTGGAGCGTGCCGCAGCAGCCTCGCGTGGCCGTTGGGAGATAGTGCCCGTGGAGGGTGGTGAGGATGAGTACATCATCTATGCCAGTACCACCAGGCGGTATGCACTCTCCACCGACGCCGTGCCTGCCGACGGCAGTACGCTCCGTTTGGTGTCTGTTGCCACTGCCGATTCCTCGGAGTTCGTATGGAAGGTGACGGAGTGTGAAGTGCAGAGCACCTCTCTCACCCAGGAGATTCGCAACGACATGATGGAGAAGTGGAAAGCACATTATTACCACAAGGCCAGCACAGGTTATGTGATAGGAAACGGTGGCTGGTGGGGTGATGCCGAGATGTTCGAGGTGGTTCTTGATGCCCTTGAGACCACAGGTGACCGTCAGTATGCCACCATGTTTGAGAATCTCTATGTCAACTTCATAGCTCGTAAGACGGGCAACTGGATCAATGGATCGGGATACAATGAGTACAATGATGATATCGCCTGGATGTGCATAGCCTGTGTGCGTGCCTATCTGCTGACGGGTGTCACCAAGTATCTGACCACAGCCAAGAGCAATTTCGATGGCATGTATGCCCGTGCCGCTAAGTATGCCAACGGTACACTGGTGTGGAAGCAGGGCAACGGAGGTACCACCTCCTGTATCAATGGTCCCGCTGCCGTCTGTGCCTGTTATCTGGGCATTGCCTTGAACAGGGAAGACTATTTCCAGAAGGCAGCTACCATCTATGCCGGCGAGCGTGGTTTGCTCTATAACATCAATTCCCAGGGAGTCTTCAATGGTCAGGTCTATGACAGCGGCGACCCTGAGAAGGGAACAGTGGGCAATACTTGGTCCTCTACGTACAATCAGGGTACCAGTCTGGGAGCCGCAGTGATGCTATACGAACATTTTGGCAAGGAGCAGTATCGTACTGATGCCGATGCCATCATGAACTGGACTGCCAAAAATCTGGCCAATAGCTATGGCATCATCAAGGTTTGTCAGACGGTCAAAGGCGACTTGACAGGCTTCAAGGGTATCCTCATGCGCTATGTCCGTCGCTATGCTGCTTCCCTCGGCCACCCTCAGTGGTATGAATGGTTGGCCAAGAATGCCTTCCATGCTTGGAACAATCGCAACTCGGCAGGTATCAGCATGTCGGCATGGCTTACCAAGACCCCCGAGAACTTCTACTATTCTGATGGAGGTGACTTCAAAAATGATGGCGTAGGTGCCTTCACAGCAGTGTCTGCAGCCTTCAATGCTCATCTGGGCGCAGTGGACGAGCGTGATGCATACAGTGTGATGCAGGCCGAGCAGTTCAACTTCCTGTGCGGAACACCCATCGTGGGCAGTGGTGATGACGAGGATGGCACTGGCTATGCCGGCTTCATGCGCAAAGGTAATTATGTGGGATATAGGAATGTGGATTTCGGTTCCCGCTATGCCTCCCATATCATCCTGCGTGCCTCTCTCCTGCGTTCCTTCTCGGTGGTCAAGGTCTATCTGGATGCTCCTTCTGAGACCCAGGGTACCCTGGTCTGCACCATACAGCCTCTCTCTGAAGAGGAGCGCTCTGGCTGGACCACCATCGAGCGTTCTCTCAACATTCCTGTTACGGGCAAGCACGATGTCTATTTCGTATGTGCGGGCACAGCGGGCATAGATCTGGCTTCCATCAACTGGTTCCAGTTCGCCTCTCGCAATGCCATCTTCGATGATGTGGTCAGCCCTCAGGGTGTCTTCTCCACTTCCCTGGACCACACTCCGCAGTCACTGTCCCTGCTCTCTGATGCCAATCCCACCACACAGTTCTGTGGAGTGGCTCAGGCAGATGGTCAGGCCTGGATTCAGTATGATGCACCCTCGCCAGTACTTCTGCAGGGCTATTCCCTCTTCTCGGGCTACAATTCCACTGCCGACCCTTCGGGCTGGGAACTCATGGGCAGTGAGGATGGCCAGTCATGGACATCCCTTCATGAGGTATCGGAGGCCTCCTTCGTGGCACGTGGTCAGTCTCTGAAGTTCGACCTCAATATCGATCAGCCCTATCAGCATTTCCGTCTTCTCTTGCATGGTCAGGCGAACCAGACCTCCTTCTATCTGTCTGAATGGCAACTGATGGGACGTTCTGTATCTTCTGTGGACATCACTGCTGATGGAGGTTCCATCAGTGAGGCCGAATCCTTGATAGACCACCAGGGACTCACTTCTGCAGTGGTGCCTCAGGCAGGTGTGGTCTATAGGTCTGCAGGCAATTATGCTCTCACCCATTACAGTCTCACCACCTCTGCCACTCATGCTCCTGTGTCCTGGGTGCTCGAAGGCTCCACCAATGGCACCGTGTGGAAGGTGGTGGACGAGCGTCAGGATGTCACCTTCCCCTATCCTGTCACCACCAGTGTCTTCGAGGTGCAGGATGCTCAGGTATATATATGGTATCGTCTGCGCATGACAGCCGAGGGCGAGGCTCATCTCAATCAGTGGCAGATGTTTGGTCGCCTGGATATGGGCACTGTCTATCCCGATGTCACCACCTTGATGCAGGTTACTGGTCCCGATGGCTCAGCCCAGTCCATGCTGGTGGATGACCGCATAGAGACCTTCAGCACTGTCACGGGCGACAGTCTCTACTGGCTCCTGGAGTCTCCGCTTCCTGTTCGTCCTCTTGCCTATTCGGTAATAGCAGCCGCCGATATGGATCAGACTCCCACTTCGGTCTCCGTTCGTGGACTCTCCGACGATGGAGCTGCCAGCGTCCTCTCCACTCGTTCTATTGCCCTCAATGCCCGTGGCTCCCGATACACCAGTACGATGGCCACCAGCAAGAACTTCAGCCGATTCCAGTTGTTGGTCAACTCCACCCGTGTGGAGGAAGGCAAGGTAGCCTCACTCACAGGCTTTGAACTCTATGGTACCGTTGTTGCAGATGCCGAGGCAGAGGCATTGAATGTTCCTGCTTCTGTGGAGAGTACCTCCGAGGGATTGTCCACCACCGAGGTCATAGATAAGCTCACCGACCAGAATCGTCTCACCGCTTACCGTGCCGACATCCAGGATTCCGTCCTCATCACCTTCTCCTATGCCACACCTGTCTCTGTGGACTGCTATGCCATCACGGCAGGCAAGGACAAGGCAGAGTGCGATCCTTCTGATTGGGAGTTCCAGGGTTCTGCCGATGGGGTAGAGTGGGTCACTCTGGACAGTCGTGGTGGTGAACTCTTCTCTCATCGTTATGCCACACAGTTCTATCGTCTCAGTCAGTCTGTCTCTTATCCTTATTACCGCCTGCTTGTTCACAGTGTCAACGGAGGCCTACAGTTGCAGATGACCGAACTGCAGTTGTTCCATTTGGGAATGGGAACCTCTTTGCTCCCTGTTCATGGCGGCTTGTTGTCTGCAGATATCCAGGTGCATTCGGGAAGAGTCCAGGTGGATGTTCCTCAGTCGGCAGTTCTCTGTGTATATGATACGGAGGGTCGTTTGCTTGATGCGCATCGTCTGGAGGCAGGCAGCAGTACGTTGCCTGTTCCGGCAGCCCGAGGCATCCTCCTCTTTGTTCTGCGTACACCAGGCGGTTCTCTGGTTCGTAAGGTTCGCCTATAGTCTCTCGCGCGTATATTATATATAAGGTGTGACTGTCCTCCAGGCATCCACTCCGCAGAACTATCAGATGTGTTCCTGTGGAAGTGCTGCCTGGAGGACCTTTTTTTTACCTTACCACGGATAGGACGGATAGGACGAATTTGAACCTTTTGAACCTCTTGAACTTCTTGAACCTCTATCTGTGCCATAAGACAAAAACCATATAAACCCCTTGCGCTCGATGCAAGATGTCTCTTACGAGCCATTGATGCTGTGCCTGTCTGAAAATCCTCAAGCAAGCTTGGATATTTTCAGTCAGCCCCACCATCACCCTTTCGGGTTCTTACATCTATCGCAAGGCGATAAACAAGAATAAACACCAGTCCTCTGGATGGTATCCTACTACAGGCAGGACTGCCACATGCAAGGCAAAACGGTTTATTCCTGTTTATCGCCTTGGTGAGGATGGTGACCTTCTGAAGGAAGGTGCGGTTAGGCTTCTGGTTTGGGCGTTAAGAGCTCGCTCTTATAAGACCAGAGCGGAAGCATAACAGCAAGGGCAACGCCCTCCATCCTCACCAAGGGGTTTTTCTGGTTTTTGTCTTACACCCAGCCACCCACCGGACACTCATCCGTCCAATCCGTTAAATCCGTGGTAAAAAAATGAAACATCCTGAGGACAGGCTCTTCACAGGTCTGAGGTAATCGTCCGTAGCCTCCGTCGGAGGCTCATTTTGTACTGCCAAGGGCAGCTATTTTGTTTTGATGCTTTCCTGTCTGCCTTTGGGCAGACCAGGCGGATGGGGAGGGTCAGACAGGGAAGCTCGCTTGCGTGGCTGAGCATACGCATCAGGCTGCAAGGGTGTAAGCCCAGGGAAAGCAACAAACTTTTTGATCTCTTCTTTCCCCCATAGGACCATCTCCCTCTTATCCGTGGTAAAAATATTAACCACAAGCACTCCGGTGCCTGGAAGGTACTACTATGAGTAACCGGGGGCAACGCCCTCGGATATAGACAGCCTACCACCAGGTCCCTGCCTGAAATCTCGTGCAAATGAGCGCAGAGCCAAGCTGGCTTGAGCTATGCCGAGTGCAGCCGAGATTCAACAAAGTTAAGGGCAGTACGCCGCAGGACAGGAAGGTTTATCCCTGTTTATCGCCTTGGCGAGGATGGTGACCTTCTGCAAGGAAGGTGATGGTATGCTTCTGGTTTGGGCGTTAAGAGCTCGCTCTTATAAGA
>SAMEA3663036__coassemble_258_pt1 | contig 26282 bp, 30 predicted proteins | sample SAMEA3663036__metabat2_high_PE_022 | metagenome-assembled genome bin SAMEA3663036 (sample SAMEA3663036) | pig gut metagenome | biome: pig gut; feature: pig-associated habitat; material: faeces | place: France | collected 2012
TAAACAACATCAGTTTTAACAAACAAAACTGTCAACCAAAATCAGTACACGTCAGATGCTAAATGAAGCTTTTCCCGCAAACGTTTGCGGGAACGGTTGCAATGCTTTGCAGGGGCGGTTGCAAACGTTTGCGGGAATGGTTGCAATGCTTTGCGTCTGAGAGGGGCAAAACTGGAGCTGAAATCGTCAGTCCTATTCTGGATGAGAGAAAAGGCGGCTCCATAAGGGTCACTATAGTGCCCAGAAAAATTCTACTGAGTGGACAAGAACCAAGATAAACCCCATGGAGATAAACAGAAATAGACCGACATATCCTCTGGCGTACTGCCCTCCAGGCAGCATCCGAGGATACCATTTATATCCGAGGGCGTTGCCCCCGGTTACTCATGGTAGTGCCCTCCAGGCACCGGAGCGCTTGCGGTTCTTTTTTTACCACGGATTATGCGGATAGGACGGATGAGTGTCCTATGGCGTGGCAGTGAGCAAAACATAAATCAGAAAAACCCCTTGGAGAGGATGGAGGGCTGTGCCCTGATGTCATGCTTCCGCCTTGGTCTTATAAGAGCGAGCTCTTAACGCCCAAACCAGAAGCATACCATCACCTTCCTTCAGAAGGTCACCATCCTCACCAAGGCTATAAACAGGAATAAACCGTTTTACCTTGCATGTGGCAGTCCTCTAATACTATACGTGCAGGACAGATGCTACACATAGCACTCTGCTGCCTGGAGGGCAGTACGCCAAAGGATGGGAGCGGAGCCTCTCACCCGGCGAAGGATATCGTTGTGGCTCCAGGGGAGCCTATTTTTTATTGCCAACGGTAGCTATTTTGTTTTCTGGAGGCTTAGAAGGTCCTGCATGGCAGGACTGGGAGTTGCGGCATAGGGCTGCTGCCAAGACACGTCTTGAGCAGAGACCTATGACGGAAAGCACAAGGCGGAACGCCTCCTAAGCCCCCAGAAACTTTTTGATCTCTTTCCTCTACAAGCAAATCCGTTAAATCCGTCCAATCCGTGGTAGAACAGAAATTTCCAGAGGACAGGTCGGTTTATCCTTGTTTATCGCCTTGCGATGGATGCAAGAACCTGGAGGGGTGATGGTGTGGCTGGCTGAAAATATCCAAGCTTGCTTGAGGATTTTCTGGCAGCTACAGCATCGATGGCTCGCAAGAGACATCTTGCATCAAGCGCAAGGGGTTTTTTATTGTTTTTGTCTTATGTCCCACTGAAGGAACAGAGGTGAGGTTAATGTACTGACACATGCTGTACCTTGAAGCTTTATGCTGCACCGGTCTGCCCCGCTACACATTGACACATTGCTTGCATTTTGCATTATTCTGCTTACTATTTGAATTTTTCAAGTGCTCCTAGAATCGCTCAAAATCCACCGAGGTCGACCTCGCTCGAATTTGAGCAAGGTCGAAAATAGCCCAAAATGACCATGATTTGTCAAGATAATCGAAAAATTTTTCCCTGGTCGGTCGACCAGAGGTGCTATGGTCGGTCGACCAGACACCCTATGGTCGGTCGTGCAAGCACCCTATGGTCGGTCGACCACAGACCTTATGGTCGGTCGACCAAGCGAACTTTGAATAAAATGGACCAAAAACTGAGTCGTTGGTCAATGATTTTTTGCACAAAAGGGCCAAAATGTGCAATTCTGATTTTCTAGATTGCAAGTTGAAGTCGCAAAAATTCAACTATCGTTTTGATAGCATATCATAGTTTTATGCGACATAATGATATCAAGAAAAGAAGAGAGAACAGGTTAATATCCTGATATATGCTACACCTTGTTGCCCTTCGGGACACAGACTTGTCCCTATGTCCCGCTATTCATTAGGCAATGCCAATAGGTATTCGGGCGCGAAGTCAGCGCCATTTTCCCATTCCACGGTATTGTATTTCACCGAAAACCTCTTAAAGAAATCCAAGTCTTTCAGAGGTTCAAACACAATTCCTTTAAGCGATGACTTTAAGTCAACCACTTTTGTGACATTGTTATTAAACCACAATCTGATGCGGTAACCATCAACGTATTCAGCTTTAAGGACCTCTATAAACATAGTTCAAATTAATTTAGTGGTTCAATTTTATCTAATGGCATTCCATTTTGGGCTTTTTCCCAATTACTAAGAAGTTCTTCTCGATGAATCTCTAACCATTCCAGAATCATTTTCAATGCGCGACCAGGCATTTCGCCCTTCACAACACCATCTTTTATGCTGACAATCACCTTGAAATCTCCATACCAGGCATGGAAATGAGCAGGGGCATGATCGGCAAAATTCATCAGGATTACTATCCCATAGAAGAAACTAATTTGTGGCATACCATGTAATATATACAAAAACTGCCATACTTTTTGGCTTAACTTTGAATAAGAGAGGCTTCGTTTAACTTAGTTGACTTGCACTCTTTTGTGCAGCATATCATATGATGCGCAGTAAAATTACACGAATTCTTTCATATAAACATCAAAAACATCAGAAAAATTATTCAACATTCAGACAATTTAGCAATTATACACACTATTCCGCACTATTTCGGGGTGCAAAACTAAGGAATTCTGGCACACCAAAGGGACAGGTTACTGTCCTGATATATGATAATACCTTGTTGCTCTTCAGGATACGGACCTGTCCCCTGTCCCCGTCCTCTGGCGTACTGCCCTCCAGGCAGATGCTTCTCATTGAGTTCTAATCCGAGGGCGTTGCCCCCGGTTACTCATGGTAGTGCCCTCCAGGCACCAGAGTGCATTCAGGTTCTTATTTTTACCACGGATTTAACGAATAGGACGGATTCATGTCCTATCTGGGAGCAAAACATAAACCAGAAAAACCCCTTGACGAGGATGGAGAGCGTTGCCCTGATGCTATGCTTCCGCTCTGGTCTTATAAGAGCGAGCTCTTAACGCCCAAACCGAAAGCATATCACCACCTTCCTTACAGAAGGTCACCATCCTCGCCAAGGCAATAAACAGGAATAAACCTTCCCTTGCAGATGATGTGGCAGTCTTGCCCGAAGTAGGATACCATACAGTGGACAAGGAAGGTTAATCCTTGTTTATCGCCTTGCGACGGATGCAAGACCCTGGAGGGGTGATGATGTGGCTGACTGAAAATATCCAAGTTTGCTTGAGGATTTTCAGACGGACACAGCATCAATGGCTCTCAAGAGACGTCTTGCATCAACCGCAAGGGGTTTTTACTGTTTTTGTCTTGCACCCAGTATCCGCAAGCCAATCCGTCCTATCCGTGGTAGAACAGAAGAACCTATCCTCTGGTGTACTGCCCTTAACTTTGTTGGCTTTGCCTTCGTTTTCTCGCCACGGCATAGTCTAAGTAAACTTAGCTCTGCTCATTTGGCTTAACGAAAACGTTGAATCTCGGCTGCACTCGGCATAGCTCAAACGAACTTGACTGTACTCTCATTTACACAAGATTTCCAGGCACCGGAGTGCTTGTGGAGGACTTGTTGTGACAAGTCCTCTATAGAGCAGAGTGCCATGTGCAGCATACAGGTCCTGTAAGCCAGAAGAAGTATGAGTTTTCTGTTTATCAATTATGTACCAATGTACCTATTTCCTCACCTGATATCACTTTTTTCAGATTACCAGGAATATCCATATTGAAGACATATATGGGCAGGTTGTTCTGCATACACATGGCTGTGGCTGTAATGTCCATCACCTTCAGACCACGCTGGATAACTTCGCTATAGGTGATATCATGGAATTTGGTTGCTGTGGGATCCTTCTCCGGATCGGCTGTATAAATGCCATCCACGCGTGTTCCCTTGAGCATGACATCAGCTTCAATCTCTATTCCGCGCAAGGATGAACCAGTATCGGTGGTGAAATAAGGACTTCCGGTACCGCCACTCATGATGACCACCTGACCCTGGTTCATGGCCTCTATGGCTTTCCACTTGCTGTAAAACTCTCCTATGGGCTCCATGCGGATGGCAGTAAGGACCTTGTTCTTCTGTCCTACTGAGTCCAGAGCACTACTCAAGGCCAGGGAATTGATGACCGTGGCACACATACCCATCTGGTCACCCTTTACACGGTCGAATCCTTTGCCAGCTCCACTGAGACCTCTGAAGATGTTTCCACCGCCTATGACAATGCCTATCTGTACGCCCATCTCGGCTATCTCCTTGATTTGCATGGCATACTCCTGCAGTCTCTCTACGTCAATGCCATAACCTTGCTTGCCCATCAGACTCTCACCGGAGAGTTTCAGCAAAATTCTCTTGAATGTATTCATATCTGAAATTTATTGGATTATATATTTAAGTTCACCAAAGGCGTATCTGTGTTCATTACCTGAGGAATCTACCATTATCAGATGGCCATCAGACTGTATATCGATGATTTTTCCCTCAAACGGACCATTGCCGTCAACATAAGTATGCCATTCCTGCATGCGGTATACCTGTCTGAGATAATGGGTATGTAACAGAGCGAAATCTCCACATTCTATCATTTGATAATAATGGCGGAAACATCTGATTACATGCTCAAGCACTTCCATGCGCCGGATGTGATGACCCATGATGATATTCAAGGATGTGGGATTGGGTGCTCCACTCAGGAACTGATTCTGATTGATATTGATGCCCACCCCTATCACGGAACAATCTACACGATGGGACTGAAGGTCGTTTTCAATGAGCATGCCGCATATCTTACCATCGGCATAATAGACATCGTTGGGCCATTTGATACGAACATGTTTTCTGTAGTCGGCATTCTCTCTGCCTATATACTCCTGCAGACCCATACATACCCCCAATGACATGGCCTCGGAGAGAGCAAACATATGATTGGGTGCCAAGTGGGTAGGGCATACCTGCAGACTGAAAGTCAAGTTCATTCCCTCCTGAGATTCCCAATGATTGGTTCCCGAACCACGTCCGGCTGTCTGGTAATCTGTAATGACCAAAACGGTCCTGTGATGCCATTCTTCCCTCCTGTCCTTCAACCACTGATTGGTGGATGAAGTGCACGGAATGGAAATGATATCCATCTCAGGCCAAAGTTCCACGAACTTATCCTTCCACAATTCTATCTCTTCGGCTATCTGTACCATACGGGAGTACGAAAGGCATCTATGATATGATTGATCTGACGATACTTGCCCAGTACCGTGATGATGTCAAAACGCACAGGCATGTCTATGCGATAAAGTCTCACATAGGCATCGGCAGCCAGTACTATACGTCTTATCTTATTCTCGGAAACGGCATCCTCAGGCTTGCCAAAACGTGCATCCCTGCGGGTCTTCACTTCCACAATCACCAGCACTCCGCCTTTCTCAGCCACAATGTCTATTTCCTTGTGTCCGCTACGCCAGTTACGGTCCAGGATGTGATAACCTTCACGAGCCAGATAATCAGCAGCATCATCTTCACCCGTATGACCCAATACATTATGCTCTGCCATTTACCTTTGTGTTAACTCTGCAAAATTAGGAAAAAAAAAGTAACTTTGTCTGTATATTCCTTATTAAAAGAGATGATAGAGGACGAGATATACATGCAGCAGGCACTGGCAGAGGCACGTGCCGCAGCGGCAGAAGGTGAAATTCCCATAGGAGCTGTGATAGTGTGCAAGGGACGTGTGATAGCCCGTGCACATAACCTCACCGAACGACTCCATGATGTGACTGCCCATGCTGAAATGCAAGCCATCACAGCTGCATCAGAATACTTAGGCGGAAAGTATCTGACCGACTGCACCTTGTATGTGACTGTGGAACCCTGCCCCATGTGTGCAGGAGCATTGGGATGGTCGCAGATAAGCAGGGTGGTATATGGTGCAGGAGATGAGAAAAGGGGATTTCTCATCTATGCGCCCCGCACCTTACATCCCCGTACTACACTGCAGGGTGGGGTACTCGAGGAAGAATGCAAGGCACTCATGCAGGAATTCTTCCGGAGCAGAAGAAAATAAACCTATATAGAGATTATCTGAAAACTGAGAGCAAACAGTAAAGCTGTCAGCACCCCCTATATGCTGATGACTTAGAAGAAAAAGAAAGCAGAACGTTCCGCTGCATATCTATATATATATGTACGCGCACACGAGAGAGGCGTGCTTACATTATCACATCAACCTGAAAAACATCTATCGCTCACACTTTTTTTCTAAAAAAAAGAAAATATCCTGTAGCAAACCGGCAGTAAGGTGCGTTTATATAGCAGAGACAACAAAACAAATAAAAACAAATTCACAATGGACTACAAAGAAAAAGAATTTGAGAAAATGGTGCACACACAAAAAGAAGTCATCTATACCGTGTGCTATATGTTCTCAAAAAACGAAGATGAAGTGGCTGACCTTTTCCAGGAAACACTTATCAACATGTGGAAAGGCATTATCAACAATAATGCCAACATGCTGGAAGCAGAGAGAGATGCACAAAAAGCATGGGTGTATAGAGTAACTCTCAATACATGCATCTCCTGGGACAGAAAGAAGAAGAAGCATCCTACTGTATCACTCACCATGGATGTCAATCTCTTCTCTGATACGGATAGCAGAACACGTCAGGTGGACATGCTGCATGAGCGCATCAGCAGACTGCAACCCTTCGATCGTGCCATCATTCTGCTTTGGCTGGAAGATATCAGTTATGACGAGATAGCCGACATAATGGGAATTTCTGCCAAGAACGTGTCCGTGAGACTGGTAAGAATAAGAGAGGAACTCAAGAGAAACAATAACCGCTAAAACTTACTACTATGAACAAGATGAACAACAACAACAAGGCTAACCTTAACTATGAAAACAAAATGAACGAAGGTATGGAAGAAATGAAGGAACTGGAGGCATTGCGCTCCGAAATGAACGAACTGAAAGAGATTATTGCCGGACAGCAGATTGTAAGTGAAAAGATGATGCGCCGGGCTATGGATACCAACCTCTCACAGGAGAAGAAGGAAGTAAGGTTCTCTATCATAGCTGCTGCAGGAGGTTTGACACTGAGCATATTTATTCTGCCATGGCTCAACATACCCACATGGTTCTCCATCTTCACGGCTGCATTCATGATCATAGCCATCATAGCAAGTATCTACTCCTTGCGTAAGCACATGAGCATCAACATGACACAGGACAACCTGCTGGGAGTGGCCGAGAAAATCATCTCCTACAAGAAGTTTGGCAACAACTGGCTGAAGTTCTCCATCCCCACTCTCATCGTTTGGCTCTTCTTCTTCTTCTACTCTCTCGTGAATATGCTGGGTGTTGAAGAAGCCAGGGGAATGATGTACGGAGGTGCTGTAGGTCTGGTCATAGGTCTGGCATTTGGACTCTCACATCTCTACAAATCACGCAAGAGAATGAACAGCATCCTTGAGCAAATAGAGGAAATGAGAAAGGAATGAAAAGTTGATTAAATAATCTGTTGTGAATGACCTCCTGTCCGGCACTCTGCAATCATCATCGGAGTAAAGGACAGGGGGTTTTTCATTTTTCCTTCTTCATAAGTACGTTTATCGTTATCCCAAATGATACAGGTTTTTCCTTCGTGACCCAGAAATTCTGCACAGTTATCATCCATTGTGGATAACTGTATGGAAAACTGCCCCTACTTATTATCACGTTTTCCACATTGTCAACAACCGTTCTACCCCGAAAAGATTTATCAACCATTCTGCATCTCTTATCAAATGACATTTAACACTGACTGCTATACTTATCAAAGTCTATTAGGGGAGAGTACTTATCATTTTCGTTTTTCACAGGACATTGTGTATAACATCAGTTCATATACACGCAATTCCTATGTATTTCAGCCACTAAGACACTGTCAATATATGATGAAAACCGACAGGAAACTTGTGGATAAGTAAATCATATCAGAGCAGGCATTTTCGGCAGATATATCTATCAACATTATCAACGCCCTATCATCATCAACAAAAGTTTTCTTCTAAATTAGAAAAAAGGAATAATAATAATTGTTGTGTGTGAAGAATCTCTATCGCTGCATGCCTTTCTGTTTCTCCACGCAACAGGCAATATGATATCTCAGATGGGAATAGAATATTTATAGAAAGAAGAATAATGTTTCATAAATAGAGAACCTTTATTTTCTCATTTCTTATATAATGCAGACTTTTGCAGAGGAAAAGGAAATAGGTATAATATAATAAAGGAATAAGTATGGAAGACAGAACTTCACTGAACCGCCAGTTGGCACAGATGCTCAAGGGCGGAGTAATCATGGATGTGACAACACCTGAGCAGGCCAGGATAGCCGAAGCAGCAGGTGCATGTGCTGTAATGGCATTGGAACGTATTCCTGCCGACATACGTGCTGCAGGTGGTGTAAGCCGTATGAGTGATCCTAAGATGATAAAGGGCATACAGGAGGCTGTGAGCATTCCCGTCATGGCCAAGTGCCGCATAGGTCACTTTGCCGAGGCACAGATACTGGAGGCTATAGAGATAGACTATATAGATGAGAGCGAAGTGCTCAGTCCTGCCGATGATGTATATCACATCAACAAGCGTGACTTCAAGGTACCCTTTGTATGTGGAGCCAAGGATCTGGGCGAGGCATTGCGTCGCATAGCCGAAGGTGCCACCATGATACGTACCAAGGGCGAACCAGGTACGGGCGACGTGGTACAGGCTGTTCGTCACATGCGCATGATGCAAAGTGAAATCAGAAGAATCACCAGTCTGAATGCCGATGAGATATACGAGGCTGCCAAGCAGCTGAGAGTGCCTGTGGATCTGGTACAGTATGTGCATGACAATGGCAAGTTGCCCGTGGTGAACTTTGCTGCCGGTGGTGTGGCTACTCCTGCCGATGCTGCACTGATGATGCAGTTGGGTGCTGAAGGTGTGTTTGTGGGTAGCGGCATCTTCAAGAGCGGTAATCCTGAGAAGCGTGCACAGGCCATTGTGAAGGCTGTTACCAACTACAACAATCCCAAGATACTGGCCGAACTGAGCGAGGACCTGGGTGAAGCTATGGTTGGTATCAACGAGCAGGAGATAGAGCTCCTGATGGCAGAAAGAGGAAAATGAAGATAGCTATATTGGCTCTGCAAGGGGCTTTCGAAGAGCACAGACAGGTACTGGAACGCATGGGAGTGGAATCCTTCCTGGTGCGCAACCTGAATGACTGGCATCAGGAAAAGCAGGCACTCATCATACCGGGAGGAGAGAGTACCACCATGACACGCATCATGAAGGACTTGAACATCTGGGAGGAACTTCGCCAGGAAATAAAGTTGGGACTGCCTGTTCTGGGTACATGTGCCGGTCTGATAATGCTGGATGCACAGCATCTGGGCACCATGGACATTCTGGCCAAGAGAAATGCCTATGGAAGGCAGTTGGGAAGTTTTCACACTCAAGGAGAATTCAAGGGACTGGGTACTGTACCCATGACCTTCATCCGGGCTCCTTATATATCCCAGGTAGGAAAGGATGTGGAGATACTGGCTCAGGTGGATGGCCATGTGGTGGCTGCTCGGGAGGGTAATCAGCTGGTGACAGCTTTCCATCCAGAACTGGATGATGATACCAGAATCCACGAACTGTTGCTCCAGATGGCAGAAACGCATTGAACATACATATATTATATATATATGATTGATTACTAAACCTTGTTTTGAAAAAAAGAAAGGTGAGACAGGAGAGTGGCATTTGACTGCTCTCCTGTTTGATTTTTTAATTTTCCTCTTGTAAAATCCAACATTTAGATATAACTTAGCAAATCATTTCCAACACATAAAGCTATATATTCCATGAATAAAGTTATCACCGAAGAGACTCCATTATCTGAGAAGGACTGTTTCTATATGATGGACCGCGACAAGGAGGCTTTCACTTATCCATTGCACAAGCATGAAGCTATGGAACTCAACTTCGTGGAGCATTGTGATGGAGCCCGACGCATAGTAGGTGATTCCATAGAGGTACTTGGAAAATATGACTTGGTATTGGTGGGAAGCGGTCTCGAACATACCTGGGACCAGTATGACTGTAAGAGTCATTCCATACATGAGATTACCATACAGTTTCCACCCGACTTGCTGGGAGAGCAGTTCCTGGCCAAAAATCAGTTGAGCAGCCTCAGAGCTCTCTTTCACAATGCCAAAAGGGGAGTGGCATTCGAACTGGATACCATCATGGAACTGTACAGTAAGATAACCTCCATCACTCAGGCTCAACCAGGTTTTTACCGTATGCTCAAACTCCTGGAGATTCTGTATGAACTTTCTCTCAAGGAGAATTATCATCTCTTGGCCAGCCGTTCCTTTTCCAATGTGAAGAAAACTCCTGAGAGTGTAAGGGTGAGACAGGTGGAGGAATACATAGACATGCATTACAAGAAGGAGATACGCCTGAAGACACTCTCTGACATAGCCGAGATGACTCCTGCAGCCTTCAGCAGATACTTTCGCACAAAGACAGGAAAGACGGTATCTGACTATATCATAGACATACGCCTGGGACATGCTGCCCGACAGTTGGTGGACAGTACCAACAGTGTGGCTGACATCTGTTATGAATGCGGATTCAATAATATAAGCAATTTCAACCGTATCTTCAAGAAGAAGAAGGGCTGTTCGCCTACTGCTTTCCGTGAGAATTATCACAAGCGTAAGATCATAGTGTGAATTAAGCGTTTGAATATACTTAGGGCTCACTCTTCCAGACACCCATCATTGGATGATGACCAGCTGTTCATCCTTGTCCAGAATCACCCCCATCCAGTATCCTTTTCAGTTTATCATATTTGATACTGGAGTATCTCATGGTTGAAACTGGGGATGCAACTGATTGACTTTTTCAAGGTATCCATTTGATGGGATGAATGTATTCGCAATAATCCAAGTTTTTCAAGTGTTCACTTGTAGCTGACAAGCATAAGAATCGTCATTTCTGAAATGACGATAATAATAATATATATATGTATAGGAAGGGAGAATCAGGGCTTCACGCGGATGATGGTAAGTCCGTCGCGCAGGGGGAGAATGACCTTTTCCACCCTTGAGTCAGAAGCTACAAGGTCATTGAAAGTCTGCAGATTGATGGTCTGACGGTCACTCTCACGAGGATGTTCTTCGAGCACATGACCATACCATAGCGTATTGTCGGCTATGATAAACCCACCGGGATTCATGAGCGGAAGAATCATGTGATAATAATCTGTATATTGTCTCTTGTCGGCATCTATGAAGACCAAGTCCCATCCACCCTTGAGAGTGGGCACAATATCCAGAGCATTGCCTATATGCAGGTGAATCTGAGATGCATGAGGACTTCTGGCTATCCACGAACGTATGAAGTCCTCCATCTCATCAAATATTTCTATGGTATGGAGTTCGGCTTCCGGCTTGAGACCTTCTGCCATACACAAAGCACTATATCCGCTGAAAGTTCCCAGCTCGAGCACTCTCAGCGGTTTAATCATCTCCACAAGCATTTTGAGCAAGCGACCCTGCAGATGTCCGCTTGCCATCTGACCATAAGAAAGGCGCAATTGAGTGTCTCGCCACAAAGCGTGCAGGAGTTCGCCTTCTGCATCTATATGGCGGAGGATGTACTCATCAAGTTCCACCAGGGAAGTGATTTACTTTTTCTTTCTGTTTACTTCATCAATGAGGGCTTCGATGGCCAGACGGTAACTGTCCAGACCGAAACCACAGATGACTCCCAGACATCCTGGGCTGATGAGGCTCTTACGACGGAACTCTTCGCGCTGATGTACATTGCTGATGTGAACCTCCACGGTGGGAGTGGTGACACTCTTCAGGGCATCCAGTATGGCCACGCTGGTATGTGTGTAAGCTCCTGCATTGAGCACGATACCATCGCGGTCAAATCCCACCTCCTGTATCTTATTGATAATCTCGCCTTCCAGATTGCTCTGGTAATAATCAATACGAACATTAGGCATGCGGGTGCGCAACTCCTTCAGATAATCTTCCCAGGCACGCTTACCATAAATTTCAGGTTCTCTGATACCAAGAAGATTCAAGTTTGGTCCGTTGATAATTTGAATTCTCATAATTTCAGCATAATTTTGTTAAGGCAAAGTTAACTAAAATAAGTTTGTAAATGAAATAAACGGAGTGTTTTTATCATTATGGTTTATAAATTCAATAAAAACGGTAAGGGAATGGGAAATGTGGAAGATTCCGTTCTGAGGAGGTATGTGCAGTATCTCTGTCTGGAACGTTCCTATTCCAAAAACACTCTGGATGCCTATAGGCGAGATTTGCAGAAACTGCTTGTCTTCTATGCAGATAATCATATAGATTACCGAACGGTCACACTGGAACAGTTGGATCAGTTTGCAGGACAGCTACGTGAAGAGGGTATCCAGGCACGCAGTGTGGCAAGGATACTGAGTGGGGTACGTTCGTTTTACAGATTTCTTACCCTGGAAAAGGAAGTGGAGCAGGACCCCACAGAGTTACTGGAGAGTCCGCAGATAGGCAAGCACTTGCCTGAGGTACTCAGTGTGGAGGAGATAGACAGTATCATCAGTGTCATAGATGTGAGCAAGCCGGAAGGTATCAGGGACAGAGCCATCATAGAGGTACTGTATGGCTGCGGACTCCGTATCAGCGAACTCTGCAATCTCCGTATCAGCCAACTGTATCTGGAAGACAAATACATACGGGTGAAGGGAAAAGGCAGCAAGGAGCGACTTGTGCCCATCGAGGGAGTGGCCATTGACAGAGTGCGCGAATGGCTTGTGACTCGAATGGGTTACAAGGTGAAACCCTCTGAAGAGGATTACGTATTCGTATCCCTCACCCGAGGAAGCCGACTGAGCAGAATAAGTCTGTTTGTATATATCAAGGACTATGCCGAAAGGGCTGGTATAAAGAAGAACATCAGTCCGCACACCTTCCGTCACAGCTTTGCCACTCATCTGCTCGAGGGAGGTGCCAACCTGCGGGCCATACAGATGATGCTGGGCCATGAAGATATCTCTACCACAGAAATATACATGCATATCGACAAGTCAAAGCTGAGAACAGAAATACTGGAGCATCATCCCAGGAATATTCTCTATGAAGAAAGGAAAAATGATATTGATGAATAACAAAAGATTAGGTGTGAAAATGCATTTTTTGTGTGTAGGGGAATATCACCTCATAAAATTGTCGTAACTTTACACCCGATTTGAGCAATAGAGAGAAAGCAATAGAATTTTAATATTAATCATGCAGACAAAACAATTTCTTCTGATGGCATCAGCATCTGTTCTGGTGCTCACATCATGCAGCAAGCTCGGTAAGCTGGGCGCTGACAATTTCAATGTTACACCTACTCCTCTGGAGGCAGTTGGAGGTCAGGTACCTGCTACTATCAACGGTACTTTCCCCACCAAGTACATGAAGAAGAAGGCACAGGTGACTGTTACTCCCGTGCTGAAGTATGAAGGTGGTGAGGCTGTAGGTCAGAGTTCTACATTCCAGGGCGAAAAGGTAGAAGGTAATGGTACCACCATCCAGTACAAGGTAGGCGGTACTTATACCATGAAGACCAACTTCGCATATGTAGACCCCATGATAAAGAGCGACCTTTATGCTCGCTTCGATGCTAAGGTGGGTAAGAAGACAGTGAAGATCCCTGAGGTGAAAATCGGTTATGGCGTGATAGCCACCAGCCAGCTCCTCAGCCGTTGTGATATCACTGCTGCCACAGCTCCCGATGCTTATCAGCGTATCATCGCCCAGAAGCAGGAAGCCAACATCAAGTTCCTCATCAATCAGGCCACTCTGCGTGCCAGCGAGCTCAACAGCGTGAGCGTGAAGGACCTGGGTAAGATTCTGAAGGAAATCAATGACAACACCTTGACTCGTGCTCTCACCAACATTGAGGTAAGTGCTTATGCCAGCCCCGATGGTAAGTTCGACTTCAACGAGAAGTTGGCCGAGAAGCGTCAGAATGTAAGTAGCAACTATCTGAAGAAGGAGTTGAAGAAAATCAAAATGGATGCTGACGTGGACACCAAGTTCACAGCCGAGGACTGGGAAGGATTCCAGGAGTTGATTTCCAAGAGCAACCTCCAGGACAAGCAGGTGATTCTGCGCGTTCTCTCCATGTATGAGGATCCCGAGGAGCGTGAGCAGCAAATCAGCAACATGAGCGAAATCTACACAGACATCAAGCAGAACATTCTGCCCGAGTTGCGTCGTGCTCGCCTGATTGTGAACTATGAGATCATTGGCCGTAGCGATGCTCAGATTCTGGAGCAGTTTGCTTCTGATCCCAGCAAGCTCAGCGTAGAGGAAATGCTTTATGGTGCCAACAGACTCGTGAAGGATGACGCTACACGTCAGAAGTGGAACGAGACCATTGCCAAGCAGTATCCCAGTGACTACCGTGCTCTGAACAACCTGGCTCAGCAGGCTATCAGCAAGGGTGATGTAAATGCTGCCGAGAGCTATCTGAAGCAGGCTGCTCAGGTAAGCAAGAATGCCAGCGAGGTGAACACCAACTTGGCTCTGATGTCTCTCAAGAGTGGCGATGTGGCTAAGGCTGAAACTTACCTGGCCAAGGGTAGCGGTTCCAACACCTTCAAGGAGGTGATGGGTAACCTCAACATTGCCAAGGGCAACTACACTCAGGCTGCTTCTGACCTGGCTGGTGTGAATACCAACAGTGCTGCTCTGGCACAGATTCTGGCCAAGGATTACACAAGCGCCAAGACCACTCTCAGCAAGATTAAGAATGCTGATGCTACCACCAGTTACCTGCAGGCTGTATTGGCTGCACGCACAGGTGATGCCAGCTCATTGGCAAGCAGTCTGAAGGATGCCATCCAGAAGGATCCCACTCTGGCCACTCGTGCTGCCAACGATTTGGAGTTTGCTCAGTTTGCAAGCACCATCAAGAATATTGTGAAGTAAATTGAAAAGACTATTCTATATAGTATCCATCCTCACCCTGCTCTGTTGCAGCGGCCATCCCGGACAGGTAAAGATTCGTGGAAGGTTTGCTCACCTGGAGCAGGGTGAGTTTTATATATACAGTTCTCAGGGTGGCTCATCCACGCTGGACACCCTGCGCATACAGGATGGTGAATTCTCATACACCACAGATATCAATACACCAGCCATCCTGCATATTCTCTATCCTAACTATTCCCAGCTGACTCTCTTTGCTTCTCCAGGTGATGATATAGAACTTCAGGGTGATGCGCAACACCTCAATGGAGTAAAGGTAAAGGGATCGGAGGATAATGAAATATACACAACATTCAGACAGGAAACTGAAGGTAAGTCCCTCACCGATCAGGTTGCTTTGGCTCGAAAGTACATCCTTCAGCATCCCACATTGTCTGTCAGCCAGTATTTGTTTGCGCAGTACTATCTTCTTTCAGAAAAATCATCGGACAGGGAAGTCCGCGAGATATATGACAGTTTGCGCCATGCGTGCCCCGACGATATGGCCTTGCTCCGACTCTCCACAGCAGTACAGGCATATGGAAAGTTGTCACTAGGAGCACCACTGACCGAATTCACACTCTATACCAGAGCAAGTCAGATGCCTGACGGACCACGTCCTGATACCATAACAAGTAAGGACTATAAAGGAAAATATCTCCTGATGACCTTCTGGGCAGGATGGAAGACTGGTTCGCTGAGTGCTCTTTACAGGGCCAGGAAACTGCGCAGAGAGATGAAGGGAAAGGGACGTGAACTGAATATCATCAGTTATTCCCTGGATACGGACGCTGCCTATCTGCGCGATTTAGAAAGGCGCGACAGTGTCAATTTCCCTTCATATTGTGATTTCAAGGCCTTCAACAGCGAACTGGCCAATAAGTGGAACATTCGCCAGTTGCCCTATTTCATACTTGTGGACACCAGCCAGCATATCATGGCTGTGGGCAACGACTGGCAACGAGATATTCAACCTAAAGCTGACGAACTATGCTTGTAAAGGTATATGGTGCCAGTATGCAAGGACTGCAGGCCACTGCTGTCACTATCGAGGTGAATGCCACACGAGGTGTGAGATTCGTACTCGTGGGGTTACCTGACAATGCAGTAAAGGAGAGTCATGAGCGCATCCTTGCTGCCATAGAGAACAGTGGATATACATTCCCCACCCGACAGATTACCATCAATCTCTCTCCTGCAGACATACGCAAGGAGGGATCAGGATACGATCTGCCCATGGCCATAGGTATTCTTGCCACAGAAGATAAGGTGAATACCACTCAGCTGGCCAATTATATGATGGTGGGTGAACTCAGTCTGGACGGTTCACTGGTACCCATACGCGGAGCTCTTCCTGTAGCCATCAAGGCGCGTGAGATGGGATTCGAAGGTCTCTTTGTACCAGAGGGAAACATCAGAGAGGCTGCGGTGGTAAACAAGCTGAAGGTATATGGAGTAAGACACATCACCCAGGTTATCAATCATCTCAATGGAACGGAACTCCTGGAGCCAACCATCATTGACACACGTGGGGAATTCTATGCTCGCCAATATGAGTTCGACTATGACTTTGCCGATATCAAGGGACAGGAGCATGTCAAGAGAGCCATGGAGGTGGCAGCAGCAGGAGGACATAATATGATTATGATAGGTCCTCCGGGAAGTGGAAAGAGCATGTTGGCCAAGCGTATGCCCAGCATCCTTCCACCCTTGAGTCTGCAGGAAAGTCTTGAGACCACTCAGATACATTCAGTGGCAGGCACCTTGCCGGCAGGATGTTCGCTCATGGCACAGCGTCCTTACCGTGCTCCTCACCACACCATCTCCCAGGTGGCTTTGGTAGGAGGAGGCACCAATCCGCAGCCAGGAGAGATATCCCTTGCCCACAACGGTATTCTCTTCTGTGATGAGTTGCCAGAGTTTCAGCGTTCCGTACTGGAGGTGCTCCGTCAGCCGCTTGAGGACAGAATCATCAATATCTCACGTGCCAAGTACAGTACCACCTTCCCATGCTCGTTCATGTTTGTGGCATCCATGAATCCCTGTCCGTGTGGATATTACAATCATCCCACCAAGGCTTGCGTTTGCACTCCAGGTCAGATAGTCAGATACCTCAACAAGATATCTGGTCCCTTGCTGGACCGCATAGAACGTCAAATAGCCTAATAGTACCCCCGTAACTTTTAGCCTCGCTTCATACAATAAATAACTGAGTAATACGTTATTATAATATGAAGAAAGCTGTTTTGTTTGTCCGCGTCTCAACCGAGAAGCAAACTTTAGAGTCTCAGATAGAGGCTTTGAAGCGTACCGCTTTCATAGATGGTTATAGTGATAGCGACCTGATAGTTATCGCAAAGAAGGAAAGCGGAGTCAAACTCAAAGAATCAGAACGTGAAGGTCTCAATGAGCTGAAGTCAGTCATCATTGAGAACGATGTTGATTGCGTTTATATCTTTGAGTTGTCTCGTCTGTCAAGAGACCCGATGACATTGTACTCAGTCAGAGACAAAATCTTCAAAGACAATAAAGTCCAGCTCAAATGCTTAAAGCCGACTTTCTCCTTGTTAGAGGAGCCTGAGAGAACCAAGTTTGATGCCATGGGTTCCTTGGTATTCTCTATCTTCGGTTGTTTTGCAGAGCAGGAAGTTGTTGAGAAGAAAGAAAGATTCCACCGAGGGAAAGCCCAGAAAGCCATCGAGGGTAAGTATTCCGGAGGTACTGTTCCTTATGGCTATGAGATCGATGCCAACAAGGACAACCTCCTTGTCATCAACCATGATGAAGCGGATATAATCCATACTATCTTTGACTTATACGAGGCCGGTTACTCGTTGTCACGTATCAGCCAGGAGCTCCGCGAACGAGGTCTTAAATACCAGAACTATGTAAACAAGAAGCGCAGCCCTGAAAAAGACTTCGGGATCTGGTTTGTCCATCAGATACTCACAGCGGAACTCCTCACTGGCAGGAAGACAAAAGGAGCGACCGCATCCTTTGCACGTTCCTATCCGGCCATTATATCCGAGGCTCAGTTTGACCGATGCCGTAAGATTGCTGAAGATAACAACACGAGCTTCGGGAAGGTAGAGAGAATATTTCTTGCCAAAGGACTGATTAGATGTCCCGAGTGTGGTGCAAACTTTCGGGCCTATTCCTCCAAGATACACTATTCCTGTCCCAATGCTCTTATGTCTTCCAATGTAAGACGGCTCAACAATCTTGAAGACAGGCGGCTTTGTAGCAACAACATCTGTATTTCCATTTCTGCGATGGATGCCCTCCTTTGGCATGTTGCAGTAATGAAGGAGTGTGAATTCATGTTAGGCTCTGCCATCTCTGACAAATCTGAGTTCGAGCACCAGATAGCGATATTAAAGGAGAAGATTGATGCCATCCAGTCCCGTCTTGATGACATCGCTGGCAAGCGATCACGCATCGTTGATGCCTTCATCGAAGGCGAAATAACCAAGGAAACGGAGTTGAAGAAGTTTGCCGAGTTGGATGAACAGAAACAGGCCATTCTCCGTCAGAAAGTCGAATACGAACAAAAGGTAGAGTACTTCCAGTCTCGTATAGCAGACATCATGAACTTCTATTCTATGGAATCCCTTGAAGCCGGAGACCTTGCCGACAGCATGGAGAATGCCCTCCGCATCAGGGAAAAGATAGAGGCTACAGCCACTGACGAGGAAAAGTCCCGCCTTGTCCACAAGCATATAAAGGAAGTGAATGTAGAGAAGCAGACCATTGTCTATACGTTCAATGAAAAGAAAGTCAAGGAAGCTCCTGCGAAGTACGTCACCATCACCTTTTATGATGGGACTCAGCAATATTTTCATTTCATCTCGACCGATGGGAAAGGCGGACATTGGATAGATTCTGACATCGACGGCAATGTATTAGGTGATCTTCCCATAAACATCGAGCGGAAAATTACTAATCAGACAAAGTTGCGAATAAGGGCAAAGGAAAAAGAGCGGAAAAAAGCCGCTTTTGAGAGCATTTATTCCCCAGACCGTCTTTATCTTTACGGCTGCCGAGAAATGGCAGAATATCTCTGTCTGTCTAAGAACTCCATACAGAGATTTTGCAAAGAAGGATTCTTTAAGGACGCTTTAAGCAAATATGGTAAGAAGACCTATATCCTCGATGCGGAGCGAGCATTGGAAATCATGCGAGCCAGCGAAGAGGCGTGGATAAAGAAAGCCGTCCAGAATTTTGATGAACTTCACGGAAAGGAGGAAACAAAATGAAGAAGAAAGTCATATTGTTCGTTCGAGTGTCAACCGAGAACCAGGAGCTTGAATCCCAAATAGAATCCCTCAAGAATGCAGCATTCATTGACGGCTATACAGATGAAGACCTTATTGTCATTGCCAAGAAGGAAAGCGGCATCAAGCTCAAAGAGGCCGAACGTGAAGGTCTCAATGAGCTCAAGCGTACCATTGAGCGCAATGATATTGACGGGGTGTATCTATTTGAGTTATCCCGTCTTTCCAGAGACCCTGTGACCCTGTATTCACTCCGTGACAACATCTTCAAGAAAGAGAGAATCCAGCTCAAATGTCTGAAGCCCTCCTTCACTTTGCTGGAGGAACCTGACAGGACTAAGTTTGACACGATGGGTTCCTTGGTCTTCTCCATTTTCGGATGCTTTGCAGAACAGGAAATCATCGAGAAGAAAGAGCGTTTCCACCGAGGCAGAGAGCAGAAAGCCGCTGAAGGCAAGTTCGCTGGCGGCCGAGTCCCGTTTGGTTATACCGTTGACGAGGAGCAGGGCAACCTCATAGTCATTGACGAAGAGGAAGCTTCAACCATCCGTACCATCTATGACATGTACGAGGCCGGTTATTCCCAGCCACGTATCGCCGTGGAGTTGCAGGAACGCGGTGTCAAATACCGCCATTACTATGGCAACCAGCGAAGCGAGTACAAGAACTTTTCTTCGACTTTTATCAGTCATCTCTTGAGGAATGAACTGCTTACAGGAAAGAAGTTGACGGGAGGCGGTACTTTTGCACGTTCCTATCCTCCGATTATCTCTGAAGCGCAGTTCGAGCGATGCAGGGACATTGCCAGGTCCAGTAGCACCGGCTATGGCAAAATCAACAATGTCTATTATGCAAAGTCATTGATAGTATGTCCCGATTGCGGTTCCCGAATGTGTGCGCATCCAGGGAGCAGATTCGTCTATCAGTGCAACAACGCATACATGTCACCGCAATATGCCCAAGGCAGATGTATCACCAAGCAATGCTCCAACAAAGATGTCATTCCCATCAATGCCATTGACTCCCTCCTCTGGTATCTTGCCGTTGAACAGGAAAGCCAGTATCTCTGGGGCTCAGCCATGGATGACATCACCCTTTATGAAACCAAGATTTCCGCTATCCAGGAGAAGATTGATGCCATCCAGCCTCGTTTGAAGGACATCGAGAACAAGCGAGGCCGTATTGTTGAAGCCTTCATGGATGGAGACATCAGCAAGGACATCAAGACCCGGAAGACGGTAGAGCTCGACTCCCAGAAGCTGGAGATATTGAAGCAGCAGATACAATACGAAAAGGACATCGCCTATTTCCAAGGGCGTATAGATGACATCCGCCGTCTCTATGCCATAGGCAGTGATAATCCCCAAGCTGTTTCCCAAGGCCTTGAGACCGTCATGGATGTGAAGGAGAAGATAGAGCGTACTGACAATGACGAGGAAAAGTCCCGTCTTGTCCACAAGCACATCAAGAAGGTCTCCTTTGAGAAACGGATGATACCCTACCAGCGGAAAAGCAAGTGGGCGAAATCCACGGACATTGAGGCCAAGTATGTCACTGTCACCCTTTATGATAACACCAACCGCTACTTCTATCTCTTCTGCAACAATGGTGTCTGCAGCCGGTGGCTTCATTCCGATGAAAATGGCAGCGTCCTTGATGACCTTAACATCGACATTGTCAAGCGTTTTGTCAACACGAAGAAGAAAGCTGCCCGCAAGGCCCTGAGCAAGAAAAGTGCCGCCGAGTACGATGGTCTCTATGCCCCAAAGGATTTGTATATCCGAGGTTTTGATGCCATGGCAGCCTTTTTATGTATGTCCAGTTCTGCCACAGCCCGAAGATGGTATGCAAAAGGTCTCTTTGCAGATGCTATCACAGTTGACAATGACGGCGTTCATATCATGGATGCAGCCAAAGCTCTTGAAATCATGAAGGCCAGCGACAACACCTGGATTAAGAAATCCCTGGAGAAATTCTATCAAGTCCGCAAGAAGAAAGGGAAAAAGCATTAATCCCATAGGAACAAGGAAATAAGAAAAGGCACTACCCGCAGCAATGGCTGATTGCTATGGATAGTGCCTTTTCTGTGTCGTATGCCGTTAGCTGTCTAATACCCTTTCTTTGTCTGTCGCGTATTGGCCACAAACGACCTGTTGTCTCCATCCAGCCGTATCTTTCCGCAGTTCACAAAGTCCCCGTTGGAATATATCCGATACTTCTCTCCGCTTACGTCGTGTCCCAGCTTGATACGTGCCCGCATCCATTTCTTGGCTGCTGTCAGTGTGCAGAACGTTTCGCTCTCCTTGGTGGTATTGTCATAGACGATACATTGTGTCATGGTGATTGTTGTTATGATGGGCGGCAGCCGTTTACCACCACCCATCGGGTTATACTTCTAATTATCTATGAGGATGACGTATGAAGTGACGTACTCCAGTTGTCCCCCGAATATGTCGTAGGGCTCGATTTTGTAAGGGTCTCCAATTCGGCACTCATTGTCCTCACCGAATAATGTCAGGTGTCCGTCATCGTCCACCCTGACCTCGGTGATAGCAATGTCCCTCGGGTCATAGTTGATATAGCCAGCTACTACAGGGACATCCTCCTTGAAGTGTACCTCATATCCGTTCTCCACTCGCTTCCCGTGTTGGCGGATGGCAGCTCTCAGCTCCTCTTGCTCTCTGCTTTGCAAAGCCTTCGTCTGTTGATGGATGCTCATGTCATAAAGGCTCTCCTCCCTTTTGGTGTGTACCTGGCACATATTCTGGAGGTCTTTACGGTATCTGTGGAATATCACCGGAATTTCGTTGGCGTTTGTGGCAAGCCATGTGATGTTGCTCAGTGAGTAGCCCTCTTCTGCGAGAAAGCCCTCGATGTCATCTTTAAGGAGGCTGGCATCTACGTCCAGCACCTCGATGCGTGCATCCGCATCATGCAAAATAATAATCTTCATAGTCGTTACGTTTTATGTGAATATTGAATTTGTCTTTGTCCCGTATTACCACTCGGTGTAGTAGCTCTGGTCGTTGTTCTCGTATTCCTCTATCCATTCTTCATCCGAGAAGTCAGAGTGTAGGCAATCGTTACTGCAATAGTAGGCCACTCCACTATCCACGCAATAGCCCTCACGCATCAGTCTGCCACATTCCGAGCATCTTCTGCAGGTTCTGTCCGTTTCCCACCAAAAGTCCACGAAAGACTCCGCTATCACGTCCTCACTTGTGTTCTCGTCCCATTTGTCGATGTAGAACGCTGCGAACTTGTCCAGCTCCTTGTCCGAGAAGAGTTCTTTCTCCGTACCGCTCACCGCCTCTGTCAGTCGGCTCAAAATTGAATTTCTGTCTGTCATAATCGAATTTGTTTTATTTCCCTTTCGTAGTAAACTACTTCGGGAATGGTTTGAAATTATGTTGCAGCCAGAAGGTGTTATGACTGTCCATGCAAGGTTTTGTCTGGGAAATACTACCCGAAGGTGTGGAGATTTCCCAGCAAAGCAGCGCTATGACCTTGCAAGCGACGAGGCATAACCGTTACCTTCGCAACAGAATTGCTTACCGTTTCCCAGAAGTAGCCATTGCGAAGCGGATTCCATCCTTTGGAGAGGTATAAAAAAGGGTTCATCGGTGCATATTTTCTGAACCTAAACAGAAAGTATTGATTATCAATACATAAACATATCCCTTGGTCAATATCCATCGTAGCCCATGCGAGTCTATATATTTATATATATAAAGACTCGCATTGTGGTGCAGGAAGGTGGTAGCAAGTCATCCCATCCATTTCGCCCTATCCATTCCATCCTTTTAGCGTTCATACATCCATCCCACCTATCTTTGCCTATGATTTCTCCAAAAAATACTTTGGCATCTTTGGCAGTGCCAAAAGTGCCAAACTCTGTTTCGGAACAAACCCATTACTTTTGCAGTGCGATTGAGAATCAGTCGTGAGGCGCATACCCTCTCCGTAACATCGCTAAAAACAATAATGATATAATATGGGAACCAAAGAGAAGCAGCAATACTTCCAGGCACTTCTTGCAGCAAAGTTCAACAGACAAGACCTTCGCAAGATAGCAAAGGAATGGGGCAGGACCACTGAAGAAGCCAGACAGGACTTCATTCATGTCCAGAAGCTCTATGATGGTATGGTCATGTTCAAGGACAGGTATGTTGAAGCCAAAATCCTTTAGGCCATGCACGACTTCAAGATAAAGTTCTATCTAGGTCAGGAGTCGAAGACTGCTACTGGCAGCAGACCTGTTCATGTTCGCATCTATCTTGATGGGCAACGTGCCTACCTGACTTCTACAAAGATTACCATTTCCGAGGATATGTGGGATGCGAGGGATGAGCAGGTAAAGGAGGAAACTCCAGCAGGGAGGCTGAAGAACCACCGTCTCTCCATCCTGCGCAAGACCCTCACCGACCTCTATCATCGGCAAGAAGCGGAAAATCATCTTTCCGTGGAATACCTCAAACAAGCCTATCAGGATTGGGCCAAAACATGCGATGAAGGAGTCTGCTGTTTCTTTAGGCAATATATCAGGGAGAATGGCGAAGTCATTGGACACGACAACCTAATCCGCTACAACCTTGTCATCAGCCTTTTGGAGAAGTACATCACCTATGCCTACCATGCTGCCGACATCGGCTTTGCAGACCTCTGCCCACCGATGCTGCATGATTTTTCGTCCTACCTGAGGGAAGAGGAAGGCTACACCCATCCTCGTACCCTAAGCAATAAGGTCTATACCTTCAAGACCCTATTGGGTGCTGCCATGGAGCTGGGCATGTTAGCACAAGACCCTTTCGATGGTTATCACTTCCAATCCACCAAGTCCATCGTTAAAACTGAATACCTCACCGTTAGCGAGTTCCATAAGCTACAACGTGCTGTCTTCGCTACCGAGCGTCTGTCGAAAGTCCGTGACTGCTTCCTTTTCGCTTGCTACACAGGATTGTCCTATCAGGAGATAAAGGCTTTGACCATCACTCACCTCATAAGTCTCAATGGCAGCATGTGGATATTGCTTCATGGTGCTACAGATGACATACCGCGTTATATCCCGTTGCTACCCTTACCCTCCATCATCCTCCAGAAGTACCGCACCGATGCCAGCAATACGGCACTGCTCCCTCTCATTTCCCAACAAAAGACCAATCTCTATCTAAAGGAGATTGCTAAAGAATGCTGTATATATAAGCCTCTGACTTTCCGTCTGGCTGTCCGCAGCTTTGTGAAGACAGCTCTGACGGCAGGCGTTTCCATTGACACTATCAGTCATATCCATGGCAAGCCATTGCTTCATACAATGCCATTGTCCACTCCCTCACCCGAAAAGATCAAGGAAGAAATGCAGAAGTTTGTAGACCTGTTGGTCAATGGCCATTCTCTTTAGAGTTCGGTCGGACATTTTTTCTCTCATAATAATAAACTTTGCGTCACTGGTTGGCTTCGGCTGGCTGGTGACGTTTTTTCGTATGATGCCACATAGCGTGCCACATCGAAAATGCGCTTCAGGTCCAAATAAGGTCTAATTGTGAGGTCTAATTCTTTTTGATTCGGCTAAAGCGTCTTAAATAATTGATTTTCAGCGGAAAATTATTTGCTCATTCGTTCGGTAAGCCGTAAATTCCACCCGTCGAATCATTCAAAATCAGAAGAAAAATCAGATAATATGAGTCCATTCGCAATATTCGCCATCGTCCTCACCATCGGATATATCATATATTATGGAGTTACGATTTCCCGTGATCTGACGATGAAGCCAGGACAGGAAGAGTCCAACGAAGAAACCATAGAAACCGACATGTTCTCCCAGACCGAGGCTCCAGAAACAGTGAAGTCAGTCGGTGACGGTTTCCAGATTGGTGAAGGCCCCGTCCATCAGCCCGACCCACAACCCGATGTCATAAGTCTTGATAGTGACGGTAATGTGGAAGCCGCCGGCCTTGACAATGTCTTGAGTTCAGAGCTCCTCCGTCGTGTCGGCGAAGTTGTTGAAGAAATGCAGGATATAGATACCGACAGCCGTCCAGAGGTCGATGCCGACACCTATGCCAAGCAGATGGAGTCGCGCCATGGTTTCGATGTCACCGCTCCTGAAGAGCAGGACAACGATGGTGATGTCCAAGAACAGAGAATTTAAGGTAAGAAGATACTATTTGTAGGCTTATTGATGGATAACAATCACAAGACAAGAACCATTGCTCTTGCAGCGGCATTATCCCCCTTGCTTTCAGCCACCATGTCCGCCAAGTGCGGTGGCGTGGACTACAGCTGGGGAGCCGATGCCCTTGCCATGATGCACGACTACATCGTTACCATGATGCTATATGTCCTGTACATCGCATATGCCGTTGCCGGTGTCGTGGTAGTTGTGGCGAGCCTTCAGATATATATAAAGATGAATACGGGAGAAGAAGGCATTATCAAGCAGATCATGATGGTGGTCGGAGCCTGTATCTTCCTGATTTCGGCTGCAATAGTATTGCCGGCCATGTTCGGATATAGGATTTAGCACACATATCACAGAAGAATAACTCAACTGGCCAGACGAGTTTTAGTGAGTAGTTTTCTTTATGTTTCACTTTTATAGTAATGAGATGACCCAGAAAAACCAGAACAAGATCATCGGCTATGTAACCCGTTTCTGCAAGGCTCTCACCAGCCCCAGCCGTGTACAGATGTTCATGATGATGCTGATGGTTACCGCAGTAGCGTTCGCCCAGAACACTGCAGGCAACTATGCAGCCGGTACTACCGCCCTCGGTACTGTTAGCACCGAGATTGCGAAGTATGTGCCTGTAGTCGTGAAGCTCTGTTATGCGATAGCCGGCGTAGTCGCCGTTATCGGTGCCATCAGCGTTTACATTAAGATGAACAATGAGGAGCAGGATGTCAAGAATATCTTAGTCCTCCAAAATTGGTTGGAAAGGACAAGAAAGGAAGTGACAAATAAAGTGCTTAGTATCAAGCGAATAAGCGAATTTTTGAATTTTCCGATTCTTGCTAAACCGACTCTTAAAAAGATATAATAAAATGATTTTTGTTTCTGATTTGTTTCTCA
>SAMEA3663036__coassemble_260_pt1 | contig 26166 bp, 24 predicted proteins | sample SAMEA3663036__metabat2_high_PE_022 | metagenome-assembled genome bin SAMEA3663036 (sample SAMEA3663036) | pig gut metagenome | biome: pig gut; feature: pig-associated habitat; material: faeces | place: France | collected 2012
CTGGAAGGCACTACCATGAGTAACCGGTGTACATCGGAACGAAGTGGAGATGTGCACGGATAAACCCAAACACATAAGCATCTGCCTGGAGGGCAATACGCCGCAGGACCGGACCTCACCACGCAACGAAATCTGTCCAACCCATCCAAATCCGTGTTTTATAAGTACCCCATCAAGTACCCCCGCAAGTACCCCATCAAGTACCCCATCAAGTGCTGGTGTTCCTAATCTTCCTCTGCGCCCACATCTGGAGAAATACCTGTTGGGAATAAAAAAGAAAGATATCCGCTGGGGTAGTGGATATCTTTCCGAGGTGAGGTGCCTGGCGGATTCGAACCGCCGTAGACGGTTTTGCAGACCGGTGACTAAGCCACTCATCCAAGGCACCATTCATTAAAAGCGATGCAAAGTTACGTCTTTATTCGCGTTTCTCCAAATCTTATAGAGAAAAATCGTTTCGCTTGTATCCTTTGCTGTCGGGGTGACCCGACTCGAACGGGCGACCACCTGGTCCCAAACCAGGTGCGCTACCAACTGCGCTACACCCCGTGCTTCTTAGGAACGTTTTCCGAAAAGCCCTGCAAAAGTATGCCAAATAGTTGGTATGACCAAGAGATACGGCAAGTTTTTTAGATATATTGGCGTGCATATCCTATTTTCTTTACTTTTCTGTATGAAGTATGTTCTAAAAAGCGTAAATTTGCAATCTATCAATGGGCGTAAAGACAGTCAATGGATGCTCAGGCATCAGGATTGCCTATATAAATCAGGATATGGATTTAAGATAAACAACAAAGAGAATGACATGAAAAAGTACAATTTCAATGCGGGACCAAGTATCTTGCCTCGCGAAGTGATTGAGGCTACAGCCTCTGCATGTCTGGATTTCGAAGGTTCTGGTCTCAGTCTGATGGAGATAAGTCACCGTGCCAAGAATTTTCAGCCGGTCGTGGACGAAACCGTAGCTTTGTTCAAGGAGTTGCTTCAGATTCCCGAGGGCTACTCGGTATTGTTTCTTGGCGGAGGTGCCAGCTTGGAGTTCTGCATGGTGCCTTACAACCTGCTGGAGAAGAAGGCTGCCTATCTGAATACTGGTGTGTGGGCAACGAAGGCCGAGAAGGAAGCCCGCCTCTTTGGAGAAGTGGTGGAGGTGGCATCCAGCAAGGATAAGAACTTCACGTATATTCCTAAAGATTTCACCATCCCTGCAGATGCCGATTATCTGCATATCACCACCAACAATACCATTTACGGAACTGAGCTGCGCGAGGATTTGGATTCTCCCATCCCTGTGGTTGCCGATATGTCCAGCGATATCTTCTCACGTCCATTGGATGTTAGCAAGTATGGTCTCATCTATGGCGGTGCTCAGAAGAACCTGAGTATGGCAGGTGTGACCTTCGTGATTGTCAAGGAAGACTTGCTGGGCAAGGTGAGCCGTCCCATCCCCACCATGCTGGATTATCGCACGCATGTGAAGAAGGGTAGCATGTTCAACACTCCTCCCGTCGTGCCCATCTATTGCGCCTTGCAGAACCTGAAGTGGATAAAGGCACAGGGTGGTGTGGAGGCTATGGAGAAGCGTGCCATCCAGCGTGCTGAGATTGTCTATGGTGAGATAGACCGCAACAAGCTCTTTGTGGGTACGGCCCAGGAGGACAGCCGCTCCAGGATGAACATCACCTTCGTACTTAAGCCCGAATACCAGGACTTGCAGGACGAGTTCCTGTCCTTTGCCACCGAGCGCGGCATGGTGGGCGTAAAGGGACACCGTGATGTGGGTGGCTTCCGTGCCAGCTGCTATAATGCCATGAGCATCGAGGGATGCCAGGCTCTGGTGGCATGCATGAAGGATTTCGAGGCTAAACATTAATTCTTTTATCTCAGCAACTAAGTCCTGGCGACTGTCTCTGTAAGAGTAATCTATCACGGACTGTCGCCAGAACATTTTCCTATACATTATATATTATATATATATATCTACGATGAAAGTTCTTGTAGCAACAGAAAAACCGTTCAGCCAGGTTGCTGTAGACGGGATAAAGGAGGTTATCACCAATGCCGGAGGCCAGGTGTCTCTCCTGGAGAAATATACAGAGAAAGCACAGCTGCTGGATGCTGTGGCCGATGCTGATGCCCTGATTGTACGTTCGGACAAGGTGGACCGCGAGGTGCTTGATGCAGCCAAGAATCTGAAGATAGTGGTTCGCGCAGGTGCTGGATATGATAATATCGACCTGGATTCAGCCACAGCCCATCATGTGGTGGCCATGAATACACCCGGACAGAATGCCAACAGTGTGGCCGAACTGGTGTTTGGCCTGCTTGTGTTTGCCGTTCGCAACTTCTATAACGGCACCAGCGGTACGGAGCTGAAAGGTAAGAAGCTGGGTATCCTTGCCTTTGGCAACGTGGGCAGAAATGTGGCTCGCATAGCCAAGGGATTCGATATGGAGGTATATGCCTATGATGCCTTCTGTCCGAAGGAAGCCATTGAGGCAGCTGGTGTGAAAGCTGTCAGCTCACAGGACGAACTCTTCGAGGTGTGTGATATCGTTTCTCTGCACATCCCTGCTACGGCCGAAACACGCCAGAGCATCAATTATGACTTGGTGAAGAAACTCAAGAAGGGTGGAATACTGGTCAATACAGCTCGCAAGGAGGTGATAGACGAGGAGGGACTGATAACCCTGCTGAAGGAGCGCACAGACCTGAAGTATGTGACAGATATCAAGCCTGATGCCGATGAGGTCTTTGCTGCCGAGTTCCCCAACCGCTATTTTACCACTCCCAAGAAGATGGGTGCGCAGACTGCCGAGGCCAATGTCAATGCAGGAATAGCTGCAGCACGACAGATAGTGGCGTATATCCAGGATGGAGTAACCAAATTCCAGGTAAACAAATAATGGCAAGAGTAAAACCCTTCAAAGGACTGCGTCCACCGCGTGAACTGGTGGAGCAGGTGGAAAGCAGGCCATACGACGTGCTTGACTCTGATGAAGCACGCGCAGAAGCTGGCAACAACGAGAAGTCGCTCTACCATATCATCAAGCCCGAGATAGACTTCCCCGTAGGCACCAGCGAGTATGATGCTCGTGTGTATGAGCGTGCAGCAGAGAACTTTGCCAAGTTTCAGCGTGAAGGTTGGCTCGTGCAGGATGCTGCCGACCATTATTACGTCTATGCCCAGACCATGAACGGACATACTCAGTATGGCATAGTGGTGGGAGCAGCCGTGGATGACTATATGAACGGTGTGATTCTCAAGCATGAGCTTACACGCAGGGACAAGGAAGAGGACCGCATGAAGCATGTGCGTGTGTGTGATGCCAACATCGAACCCGTCTTCCTGGCTTATCCCGATGATGATGTGTTGGATGCCATAGTGGCACGTTACACCCTCCAGGAGCCTGAGTATGACTTCATCGCACCTGTGGATGGTTTCCGTCATCAGTTCTGGATTATAGATAAGGAAGAGGACATTAGTGCCGTCACCGAACGGTTTGCCCTCATGCCTCATCTCTATATTGCCGATGGTCATCATCGTACTGCAGCCGCTGCTCTGGTAGGTGCAGAGAAGGCTAAAGCCAATCCTGCACATACTGGTACTGAGGAGTACAACTATCTCATGGCAGTCTGCTTCCCCGCAAGCCAACTGACCATACTGGACTACAACAGGGTGGTGAAGGACCTCAACGGCCATTCTCCCGCGGAGTTTCTGGCTCTTCTGGAGAAGGACTTTGTGGTTTCCCCTCAGGGAACGGAGCCTTACCGTCCTGCCCGCCTCCATGAATTCAGTCTCTATCTGAAGGGAGAGTGGTACAGCCTGATGCTCAAACCAGGTCTGGTGGATGAGACTGATCCCATAGAGAGTCTGGATGTAAGTATCAGCAGCAAGCGTATTCTGGATGAAATTCTCGGCATCAAGGATCTGCGTTCCGACAAGCGAATAGACTTTGTGGGCGGTCTGAGAGGTCTGAGTGAACTGAAGCGCAGAGTGGACAGCGGCGAGATGCAGATGGCCCTTGCCCTTTATCCCGTGAGCATGCAGCAGATTATCCGCATTGCCGACAGCGGCAACATCATGCCCCCTAAGGCAACGTGGTTTGAGCCCAAGCTGCGTAGCGGTCTCGTTGTACATAAACTCTCATAGCCGCCCCATCTGAATGGTTGACGAATATAAGACTATTACAGGCACAAGCCAAGGGACTTACTCCGAACTGAGGAGCAAGTTTCTTGGCTTTGCTCATCATGTGACCACAGCCGAAGAGGCCCTCTCCTTGGTGGCTGATTACCAGAAGAAGTATTATGATGCCCGTCATGTGTGCTGGGCCTATATGCTTGGTGCAGAACGTGAAGTGTTTCGCAGCAACGACAATGGCGAGCCAAGCGGAACTGCCGGTAAGCCTATCCTTGGTCAGATCAACAGCAGAGAACTCACGGATGTCATTGTGCTGGTGGTTCGCTATTTCGGAGGCGTGAAACTGGGTACGAGTGGACTCATAGAGGCATATAGGACCACAGCTTCAGAAACTCTGGATGCTGCAGAGGTGGAATGTCGTACCGTGGATGGTACATGCAGCGTGGACTTCGACTATGCCGACATGAATGTGGTGATGAAGGTGGCACGACTGATGGATGCCAATATCAAGGAGCAGACTTGCGACATGCAATGCCACATGACGTTCTCTATCAGAATGAGCAAACTGGAGGAATTGGAGAAGCGGCTTGATTGTGCACTCAGGCATATTCCTTACCAGCAGTAGGGTAGACTCCAGTAGGGCTCACTCTTCCATGTCTATATGCTGGCCTATCATCTTCTCCATCCAGATGATGTCAAACCATCGGCCGAACTTATATCCTATCTTATGAAAATGTGCACACTTCTCATATCCCATACGCTCATGAAACCGAGGACTCTGATGCGTGAGATATCTGTTGGGCTCCTGAGTCCACGCTATGCAGGCCGTGAGGTTGAGGAATCCCCTTGCACGTAATTCTTCCTCCAAGGTCACGTAAAGCTTCCTGCCTATCCCTGCTCCATGCAGGCCCTTCTCCACATATATGGATACTTCCACGCTGCGGTCATATGCAGCCCTTCCGTAATAACAGGAAGCATAACAGTAGCCCCGTATCATTCCCTCCTCATCTACCGCCACGAGATAAGGATATCGCATGAGTGTGTGAGCAATCCTATTCTGGAATTCCTCCACCGATGGTACTTCGTATTCAAAGGTGATGGCAGTCTCGCGTACGTAAGGCGCATATATCTCCCTTATCTGACCTGCATCTGCAGGAGTCGCATGACGTATGCTTACACTCGGGTGCTTGTCTTCTCCTCTCTTCTCTGAATAATCTGCTCCCATAATCTGACGAATATATCTGCGTATTGCTTGAAATGAAGAGGGCTGAGTCAGACTGACCCAGCCCCTTTGGTAATGCTATGATAAAAGGTTTGGTGAATATCTCTGATGTGTCTTACAGAATACCCAGCTCGTGGAATACTTTCTTGAGCTTCACCACCGACTTGTCCACCTGCTCATGTGTATGTGTAGCCATCAGGGCATATCTTACCAGAGTGTCGGAGGGAGCACATGCAGGAGGTATCACGGGATTGATGAACACACCCTCCTCGAAGGCACGTGCTACCACGATGAATGTCTTCTGCAGGTCACGAACGTAGAGGGGAATGATGGGACTCTCTGTCTCGCCTATCTCGAATCCTTCCTCGCGGAACCGCTTCAGGGCATAATTGGTGACATCCCACAGAGCTTCTATGCGCTCGGGTTCTGTCTTGATGATGTGCAGGGCCTCACGTGCGGCAGCCGTTGCTGCAGGCGTACAGCTGGCACTGAAGATGTATGTGCGTGCTGTATGACGCAATGAGTCGATGATGGTCTGATTGGCAGCAATGAATCCACCTATGGATGCCAATGACTTGGAGAAGGTGCCCATGATGAGATCCACCTCATCAGTAAGGCCGAAATGGTCACATACACCACGTCCCTGCTTGCCAAACACACCCAGTCCGTGAGCCTCGTCAACCATGATGGATGCGTTGTACTTGTGCTTCAGTCGAACTATCTCGGGCAGGTTGCACAGGTCGCCTTCCATGGAGAACACGCCATCCACAACTATCAGTTTCACTTTATCGGGCTCGCAACGCTGGAGTACGCGCTCCAGGTCGGCCATGTCATTGTGCTTATAGTGAAGCTGGGTGGCGAAACTCAAGCGGCGGCCGTCGATGATGCTTGCATGGTCGCGGTCATCACAGATGATATAGTCATCCTTGCTTACCAGCTGAGGTATCACACCACTGTTGACTGTGAATCCTGTGGAAAAGACCAAAGCGTCGTCCTTGCCCACAAACTCGGCCAGTTCCTTCTCTAACTGTACATGGATGTCGAGGGTGCCATTGAGGAATCTGCTGCCAGCACATCCGCTGCCATATTGCTGCATGGCTGCACAACCTGCATCTATCACGCGCTGGTCACCTGTAAGTCCTGTATATGCATTAGAACCGAACATGAGGACGTGATGCCCTCCCATCTCTACTTCAGTACCCTGTTTGCCTTCAATTTCACGGAAATAGGGATATATGCCTTTATCCTTTATCTCTTTCGATAAAGCGAAGAAGGGGTGTTTACTTAGTTTCTCTTCTAACAGTCCCATTTTTAATCGTTTGTTCTCATTTTGCAACTCGTGCAAAAAAAATTTCTGCAAAGATAATGCTTTTTCGTCTATGTTGTTTCGCTGTTCATCGAAAAACTGCAAGTACTATTCATTTTTGAGGTCTCCTTTTGACAGATAATGTACGATTTTGCTTAATTTTGTGCATGATTATGCAACAACGGACTTCAATACTATTTATTGTAAATCCCATTTCGGGTACCACAGACAAAAAACGTATTGTGGCTCTCATACCTAAGTATCTGAGCCCCGAAAACTTTGATGTGTGCGTATCCTACACTCAGCATAGCGGTCATGCAGCTGAATTGGCATGCCAGGCAGTAAAGGATGGATTGGACATCGTGGTGGCTGTAGGTGGAGATGGTACAGTGAATGAAGTGGCACGAAGCCTGGTTCATACGCAAACAGCCCTCGGTATCATCCCTTGCGGAAGCGGCAACGGACTGGCCCGCCATCTATATATCCCCATGAATCCCGAGGGGGCTATGCAAGTGCTGGCAGACTGTCAGATAAAGAACTTGGATTATGGTGTAATCAACGAGACGCCCTTCTTCTGTACCTGTGGCGTAGGTTTCGATGCATTCGTCAGTAGCAAGTTTGCTCAGAGTGGACGTAGAGGATTACTTACCTACATCGAGAATACATTGCGCGAAGGATTGAAATATCATCCTGATACATATGATGTTGAGATAGATGGAGAGAAGAAGCAGTTCAAGGCCTTCCTCATCGCTTGTGCCAATGCCAGCCAGTATGGCAACAATGTTTACATAGCGCCACATGCCAGCATGAGTGATGGGTTGATGGACGTGACTGTCATGGAACCCTTCAATGTGCTTGAGGCTCCACAGATAGCCATCCAGCTCTTCAATAAGACCATCATGCAGAACAGCAAGATACGCTGTTTCAAATGCCGTGAGATGAAGATATTCCGTTCCTCTCCTGGTGTGATACATTTCGATGGTGATCCCAAGGAAGAGGGTCGTGAAATCACTGTGCGTGTGGTACCCAATGATATCCGTATCGTGGTGAATACCAATCCCCAACCCTATATGCCTCCCTTGCTCCACACCTTCAGCGACATCTATAATAATATGAATGTGGAGTTTTCCTCCTTCAAGCGTGATATCATCGAGGGACAGTCACGTATCAGACGCATCAACCAGGAATTACTCAAGAAATTGCGCAATACGAAGTAAGAGGGACTGTGATTCTCGTCATCGTTCCCCTTTCGTTGGTTGTCTGAATGGATTTCATATCTCCTGTCATGGAAGAAAAGATACGCAGAAAGTTCAATAGAGCATGCACAGAATACCGCTTGCTGGAGGATGGTGACCGGATACTCATAGCTGTCAGCGGAGGCAAGGATTCTCTGGCTCTATGCCGTCTCATGGCTCATCAGGCACGTATCTTCAAGCCCCGCATTCATGTGGAGGCGGCTCATGTGGTGATGGACAATATTCCTTATGAGACTTCCCGTCCCTATCTGGAATCATTCTGTCAGCAACTCCACATGCCCCTACATATCTTACATGGTTCTTTCGACGAGGATAGGTCAGATGGAAGAGGTAAGACGAAGTGCTTCCTTTGCTCCTGGCATCGCCGGAAACTTCTCTTCGCCTTTGCTTCGGAAAGAGGTTTCAACAAGGTGGCTCTCGGTCACCATCAGGACGATATCCTCACCACATGGCTCATGAATGTAACCTACGAAGGCAATGCTTCCACCATTCTTCCCAAGATGCAGATGGAGCATTATCCCCTCCAGCTCATTCGTCCGCTCTGCCTTGTGGAAGAGTTCTGGATATCGGAGGTGGCCCGTCTTCTGGGCTTTGAGCATCAGAAGACTGTCTGCCCCTATGAGGACCAGACCAGACGCAGGGACATGAACAACATCTTCCATCAGCTGGAGGTTCTCAATCCAGAGGCCAGGTACAGTATGTGGCATGCTATCCAAAGGTCCCTTTGAAAGTCATAGAAACCCAAAAACATATAACCTATATAACTCATGAAAGCAACAGCTCGATCTTCCGTTCTCGCAGGTATCGCCATAGGCATAGCCGGATTTGGATACCTGGCTTCAGGCAAGGACATGGTGGGTGCCATACTCTTTGCCTTCGGATTAGCCACCGTGGTTCATTATTCCTTGAAGTTGTATACCGGTACTGCTGGATTTATCCATAAGGGTGAACTCGGCACGCTCTTCATCATTCTCCTGTTCAACCTTGTGGGATGTGCGCTTATGGGATTGATGGCTCGTTGTAGTCCCTTGCCACTTCAGTCCGCAGCACAAAGCATTCTGGAGGGCCGCCTATCGATAGGTCCCTGGCGCGGATGTGCGCTAAGCATCGGTTGTGGATTCATCATGACTACCGCCGTCCAATTTGCACGGCAGAACAAGATGCTTCCTTTAATCTTTGGAGTTCCTCTGTTTATAGTGTGCGGTTTCCCTCATTGTGTGGCCGATGCTTTTTATTATTTCTGTGTGCCCCTATCCTTCCTCTCTGCCCACTGGTTGCAGGTGCTCCTCTTCTACGTCAGTATTGTCGTCGGCAATTTCATTGGTTGCAATCTGTATCGTATGGTGATGAATGAGCATACTGGAATGCAGAAACAATAAGTGACCCAATTTGCCAGGTGGTGACAACAATAGTGCCTTTCCCCATCGAGATAGAAAAACAAGGAGAGAGTGGAATAAAAAATGATATCGGGTAGGAAGTATTTGATTTGATGTTACTTCCTACCCGATAGGTTTATCTGCGTCCGCGTGATACTGAACCACCTCCCGAACTGCCACTCCTGGTGCTCATTCCAGATGAACTTCTGCTTACGCTTCCTCCACGTGATACTGAAGGCGAACTGCTGCCCGTGGTGGCACGTGAACTGCTGCGAGAGAAGGAGTTGCCACGGTTATATGTAGATGAACTTCCCGCACTTGAGCGTGAGCTGGAACTTATGCCGCGGTTAGGTGTGGTGACGGTACGGTTTTCGGAGCGTGTTGCAGGCACCTGACCTTGACGCTGGCGGATGCTTGGTTCTGTTCTGCCGTAGGTATTCCCTCTGTTGGTCTGTATGTCACGACCTGGTATCCTGCCGTTATCTATTCTTCCAGGAGTGTTCACATTCCCTCGTGTACTCTCTCCGCGCTGTGGAGATCTCGTTCCTACTTCAGGATTGCGTGATGACTGTCTGGGCAAATCGAAGTGATATCCGTCACCTCTGCTGGGATTGACCCGTCCGTCACCTCTGCCGCGAACACCTATGGGTTCTCTGCCTCTCATACCACCATCCCATCTGGGCCTACGTTCAGCATAAAATCCATTGCTGTAATGATGATGTCCGTGTCCGCCTCTGTAGTGGTGATATACTCTGGGACAATCGTAATAGAATACGTGCCTGTGATAATGTCTGTAGATGGGGAACACCCAGCAACCATGACTCCATATGATGGGTCTTACGAAGTAGTCAGCTCCCAAGAGCAAGTCGAACTGCCAGTTGAGCAGGATGTGCCTGAAATCCGTCAGACGATAGTTCAGATAGTCGGCATAGAGGTCACTTTCTGTCTCCATACTCAGGAAGTAGTCGAGATTGATCTCATACGCGTCATTATACTGCTGATCATTCAGGTTCAGTTCATAAGCCATCTTGTCAGTCAGGTAGAGTGCCTCTTCGCGTGCCCTTTGATAACTCATTGCTGAAGCACTTGCCACTGTGGCCAGCGCTATTACCAGTGTCAGGATGTAACGTTTCATAGTGATTCCCTTTTTTGTTGTTGATGCAAAGGTAGAGACTGCCCAGTGGCCATGAAAGGGTAATTCCCTATCTCATGCGGGGAATTATCCTACAAGGGTGATGAATAGACAAACATATCCTCAAACCTTCCCTCCATGCACGGTTCTTCCTGAAATAATCCAAACACACTACTTCCACTTCCGCTCATGGATGCATATACTGCCCCCATCTCATACAGTTGGGTCTTGATATTCTCTATGACCGGATGGCCGGGAAACACACTCTTTTCGAAATCGTTTCTCACCATTCCCTTCCATTTCTCTATGGGGTTCAGTATGAGTTCCTTGAGTGGTGATTGGGGAATCCGAGGCTGTACCTGTGCATATGCTTCACGGGTGGAAACAGATTCGTCTGGCTTAATCAGAACCAAGTGCATTCCACTGAGATTCAGAGGTGTATGGCTGAATATGTTACCTATTCCTTCAGCATACACAGGTTTGCATTGTATGAAGAACGGACAGTCAGCCCCCAGGCTGCTTACCTCCTGCTCCATCTCTTCTTCCGTCATGCCCAAGTAATAATGCTTGTTCAGTTCCCTTACCATTCCTGCTGCATCACTACTTCCTCCGCCTAATCCTGCGCCATTAGGAATATTCTTGTGCAGATGGATGTGCAGAGGAGGAATCATATGCCCCCTGGAGCGAAGCATGCGCACGGCCTTGAGTACCAGGTTGTCCTCTGTAACTCCCTCTATGGGAATGCCCGACATGTCAAGCTTATCCTCTTCTGCTTCTTCTATACTGATTTCATCGGCCAGGGGAACAGGGTAAAAGACTGTTTGCAGATTATGATAACCATCGCTTCGGCGTTCCGTTATCAGCAGTCCGAGATTTATCTTGCAACAAGCTTTGAATGTGATCATATGCTTAATGTCTGTGATGATTTTCCTTCCGTACGTATTCATGCATATACGTTCTTGCAAAGATATATGTTTCTCCAATTTTAGACAATTTTCACAGTTAAATACTACATCATAGGTAAAAGTGTGCACAATCCTTTCCTCTTATGTGCCAAAAAACATGTATTTTTGCATGAATATTGAGGCTTAGGCCATAAAGTATGAAAGAAACAATCCGACATCAAGGTGTTGTGGAGCAGATTACATCCACCTCTTGTTTCGTACGTATTCTGCAACAGGCAGCTTGCAGCGGCTGTTCTGTAAAACATCTGTGTAACAGCAGCGAAAGCAAGGAGAAGATAATAGAAGCCAGTATAGGTGATATGCCCGTACAGGTGGGACAGACCGTCGTGGTAGAGGGTGCTCTCAAGCAGGGACTAAGGGCTGCACTAATGGCTTATGCCGTGCCTCTTATATTGTTAGTGGTTGTCCTCTTTGTTGGCAGTCATTTTTGGAATGAAGATGTAGGTGCCGTGCTTTCCCTTTCCTTCGTCCTTCTTTATTATGGAATACTCTTTCTCTTCCGCGACCGTATGAGTAAGAGATTTCGCTTCAGGGTGATTCCCTTGAGTGATGATGTTCCTTTCGCTGTACCGTCGGGAGGAGCCTCTGGTGATGAAAAGTGATACATTCGTAAATAGTAACAAATAATAAATATCAATCATTTAATTCTTCAATCAACGTATGAACGAAATCATGATTGCAGTAATTGTGCTTGGAGCTATAGGACTTCTCTCAGCAGTGGTCCTGTATGTCATCTCGCACAAGTTTGCTGTGAAAGAGGATCCTCGCTTGGCAGAGGTTGCATCCGTCTTGCCTCAGGCCAACTGTGGTGGGTGTGGATATCCCGGATGTTCAGGCTTTGCCGCTGCGTGTGTGAAGGCTGCCGATGCCGGTAGTCTTGATGGTAAGTTGTGTCCTGTGGGAGGACAGCCTGTGATGGAACAGGTGGCCACTATCCTGGGATTCCAAGTAAGTGCTGCTGCTCCCAAGGTGGCTGTGGTACGATGCACGGGAACTTGTGATGCTCGTCCCCATGGCGTAGAGTTTGATGGTGCACATTCTTGCCGCATCCAGAACATGACTGGTATGGGTGAGACCCAATGTCTCTATGGCTGTCTGGGTGAAGGTGACTGCCAGCATGCCTGTCTCTTTGGTGCCATTAAGGTTAATCCCGTAACGCGCATTGCTGAGGTCGACGAGTCGAAATGTACTGGATGTGGTGCCTGTCAGAAGGCATGTCCCAGAGGTATCATTGAACTCCGTGCCCAAGGTCCCAAGAACCGCAAGGTGGTGGTTCTCTGCAACAACAAGGACAAAGGTGCTCTGGCTGTCAAGGAATGCAAGAACAGTTGCATAGGTTGCAGCAAGTGTGTCAAGAGCTGTAAGTTTGAGGCCATTACGGTGGATGGTAATCTGGCTCACATCGATCCCGATAAGTGCAAGATGTGCCGCAAGTGTGAAGACGAATGTCCACGCGGAGCTATCCATGCCATAAACTTCCCGCCTCGCAAGCCTAAAGCGGAGGCTCCTGCAGCTCCTAAGGCCGAGGCTCCTGCAGCTCCCAAGGCCGAGGCTCCTGCAGCTCCTAAGGCCGAGGCTCCTGCAGCTCCCAAGGCAGAAGCACCAGCAGATCCCAAAATAGAAGTAAAAGCATAAAAACAGGAAGCAGATAAGATATGAAGACATTTAAGTTAGGCGGTGTACATCCCGCAGAGAATAAGCTGTCTGCTGGTAGTCCCATTCGTGAGGCTTCCCTGCCCAAGCAGGCTGTTTTCAGCATGTTTCAGCATATAGGTGCTCCTGCTAAGCCAGTTGTCAAGAAAGGCGATATGGTCAAGGTGGGCACACTCCTGGGTGAGGCAGGTGGTTTTGTCAGCGCCCCCATTTACAGTAGTGTGAGCGGTAAGGTTTCTAAGGTCGACGTAGCCCTTGATGCCAGCGACACACGTCGTATGGCAGTATATGTAGACGTAGAGGGTGATGAATGGGAAGAGAGCATCGACCGTTCCACCAAGTTGGAGAAACTGAGTGAGCATCCCGAATTGGACAGCAAGGTGATCATAGAGAAGATCAAGAACGCCGGTATCGTAGGTATGGGCGGAGCCACCTTCCCCTGCCATGTGAAGCTTTGTCCTCCTCCAGGATGCAAGGCCGAATGTGTCATCATCAATGCCGTGGAGTGTGAGCCCTATCTCACAGCCGACCACAGTCTGATGCTGGAGCATGCCGAGGAGATTCTTGAGGGTGTGGAGATTATCATGAAGGCTGTGGGTGTAGACAAGGGTTATGTAGGCATTGAGAACAACAAGCCCGATGCCATTGCGCTCATGACAGAGAAGGCACAGTCCCATCCTTCCATCACCATCGTTCCTCTCAAGGTGAAGTATCCTCAGGGAGGTGAGAAGCAGTTGATAGATGCCGTCATCGGTCGCCAGGTTCCTGCTCCCCCAGCCATTCCCATCCATGTGGGTGCTGTGGTGCAGAATGTAGGTACTGCCTTTGCCATCTATCAGGCTGTGATGAAGAATAAGCCTCTCATCGACCGTGTGATAACTGTCACAGGCAAGAGTGTGAAGAACCCCTCCAATCTTTTGGCTCGTCTGGGTACTCCTTTCAGCCAGCTGATAGATGAATGTGGCGGTCTTCCTGAGGATACAGGCAAGATTATCGGTGGCGGTCCCATGATGGGTAAGGCACTTATTAGCCTGGAGATTCCCATGACCAAGGGTTCCAGCGGTCTCTTGATTATGAATGAGAAGGAGGCACGCCGTGCCGAGCCCGATCCCTGCATCCGTTGTGCTAAGTGTGTGAGTGCATGTCCCATGGGCCTGGAACCCTATCTGCTGGCCACTGTGAGCAGTCAGCATGACTGGGAGAGAGCAGAGAGCAACGATGTTGTGAGTTGTATAGAATGCGGTTCTTGTCAGTTTACATGTCCCAGCCATCGTTATTTGCTCGACAATATTCGTTTGGGCAAGCAGACGGTGATGGGTATCATCAGAGCCCGTGCTGCCAAGAAGTGATTTCCCACATTATATATTATATATAAGATATAACAATGAAATTGATAATATCCCTTTCACCTCATGTTCATGGTGGTGATTCCGTACAGAAGAACATGTACGGCGTATGTGCAGCTCTTCTGCCTGCACTTCTGGCCAGCCTTTGGTTCTTCGGTGCCGGTGCAGCCGTGGTGATGCTGACCTCTGTGCTTGCCTGTGTCTTCTTTGAATGGGCCATAACCCATTTCATCCTGCGCAAGTCCCATACCACCATATTCGATGGTAGTGCCCTCCTTACAGGTATTCTGTTGGGATTCAATCTGCCCAGCAACCTTCCCATATGGATTATTCTCATTGGTGCTCTGGTTGCTATCGGCATTGGCAAGCTCACCTTTGGCGGTCTGGGTTGCAATCCCTTCAACCCCGCATTGGTAGGACGTGTATTCCTGCTCATTAGTTTCCCTGCTCAGATGACCACCTGGCCCGTTCCCCATGCATCTTTTGTTGATGCCGAGACGGCTGCCACTCCTCTGAGCATCATGAAGGGAGCCATCACTTCCGGTGATGCTTCTCTGCTCACTCAGCTTCCTTCCATCAAGGATATGTTCCTGGGAGCCACAGGCGGTTCATTGGGCGAGGTGAGTGCCTTGCTTCTTCTGCTTGGATGTCTCTTCATGATATGGAGGAAGATTATCACTTGGCATATCCCCGTAAGCATTCTGGGCACGGTGGCTCTGCTTTCGCTTGTATGTCATGTATGCGATCCCATCTACGCTCCTGTTCCTCAGGTTCTGTGCAGCGGTGGTCTGATGTTGGGTGCCTGTTTTATGGCCACGGATTATGTGACATCTCCTATGACTCATCGCGGTCAGATTATCTATGGTGTTTGCATTGGTGTGCTCACCATCGTCATCCGTAATTGGGGCGCATATCCCGAGGGAATGTCTTTTGCCATTCTGATTATGAATGCATTCACTCCGCTCATCAACACTTATTGTAAACCTAAACGATTCGGGGAGGTAACCAAGAAATGAAGAAACTGGAATCCACATGGTACAATATGGTGGGTGTTCTTACTGCAATAGCAGTGGTTGCAGGTATCGCACTTGCCTATGTAAACAGTATTACGCGCGAGCCTATCGCTGCCATCCAAAAGCAGACGCTCGCCAACGGCATTAAGGTTGTCCTTCAGTCGGAAAGCCTGACTGTAGAGGCTACTGACACATTGGCTTCTGATGTGATAGTATATCGAACCACCAATGGCAATGCCGTTCAGGTAACAGACAAGAAGGGATTCGGCGGAGACCTCACCGTTCTGGTAGGCTTTGCTGAAGATGGAAGCATACTGGGCTATCAGGTACTGCAGAGCAGCGAGACTCCTGGTCTGGGTGCCAAGGCCGACACTTGGTTCCGTGAAGGCAAAGGCTCCATCCTGGGCCGCAATCCAGGCAATGAGAATCTCACCGTGAAGAAGGACGGTGGAGATGTAGATGCCATCACAGCATCCACTATCACCAGCCGAGCCTTCCTTCGCTGCATCAATGGTGCTTATGCCGCCTTGCAGGGTAATAATCCTGCTGATGCACACAGCGGTGCTTCCGCACAGGCACATCAGGACAATTCTCAGCCAGTGGGTGAGCCACTTGCCGCTGACAGTTTGCAGACAGACACTACAAAATTGTAGGGCTTAAACAGGAATCAATATGAAAAACTTGAGAATATTATTCAACGGACTCATTAAGGAGAATCCCACCTTTGTCCTGTTGCTGGGTATGTGTCCCACCCTGGGCACCACCAGCAGTGCATTAAACGGAATGTCTATGGGATTAGCCACCACAGCGGTGCTTATCTGTTCCAATTTCATTATCTCATGCATCAAGAAGTTGATACCCGACATGGTGCGTATCCCCTCGTTTATCGTGGTCATAGCATCATTGGTAACCATTCTTCAGATGCTTATCAAGGCTTATGCTCCTGAGGTGGACAAGAGTCTGGGACTCTTCATCCCCCTGATAGTGGTCAACTGCATCATCCTGGGTCGTGCCGAGGCATTTGCAGCCAAGAACTCACCAGTGGCAAGTATTTTCGACGGCATAGGCATGGGTCTGGGCTTCACCATTGCACTCACTCTCCTGGGTGCTTCCCGTGAGCTTTTCGGTACGGGCAAGGTATTTGGCTTTACCCTCTTCCCCGAAAACTATGGCGCTCTCGTCTTTGTGCTCGCTCCTGGTGCCTTCATTGCCTTGGGTTATCTCATTGCACTCATTAACAAACTTAAGAAAGCATAGTTATGGCCTATATACTTATATTTATTACCGCGATATTCGTAAACAATGTCGTGCTCTCCCAGTTCCTGGGTATCTGTCCTTTCCTGGGAGTAAGTAAGAAGGTGGATTCTGCACTGGGTATGGGTGCAGCTGTGGCTTTTGTGCTTACCCTGGCCACCATAGTCACTTATCTGGTTCAGAAATTCGTCCTCGTACCTTTCTCTTTGGAGTACCTCCAGACCATTGCCTTCATCCTGGTGATTGCTGCTCTGGTACAGATGGTGGAGATTATCCTCAAGAAGACTGCACCTGCCCTTTATCAGGCACTGGGTGTGTTTCTTCCTTTGATCACCACCAACTGCTGTATTCTGGGTGTAGCCATTCTGGTAGCAAACGGCAACTATGCCACACAGGGTCTCGAACCTGATCTGCTCACTGGTGTCGTGTATGCTTTCAGTACCGCTGTGGGATTTGCTTTGGCCCTGGTGGTCTTTGCCGCTATCCGAGAGCAACTCGATCTCATGCCCATTCCCATGGGTATGCGTGGCATGAGCATTGCACTCGTCACAGCTGGTCTGCTGGCTATGGCCTTCATGGGTTTCAGCGGCGTGGATGCTGGTCTGGCTCGCCTCTTTGGCATAGGACAGTAAACATGAGAAGTAGATATAAAAAACCATTTTAAAGCTAACAGATATGAAGATTCTTCTTACAGGTGGTGCCGGATATATCGGCAGTCACACCATTATCGAGCTTGACAAGGCTGGTTACAGCGTAGTTGTTGTTGACAATCTTTACAATTCCAACCCCAAGGCCCTGGAGCGCGTGGGGGAAATCATCGGGAAGCAGATTCCTTTCTACAAGGCCGACATCCGTGATGCAGAAGCCCTGACAAAGGTTTTCGAGGCCGAAAAGCCTGATGCTGTCATTCACTTTGCTGGACTCAAGGCCGTGGGCGAAAGTGTTTCCAAGCCCCTGGAGTATTATCACAACAATATGACTGGCACCTTCATCCTCCTGGACGTCATGCGTAATCATGGATGCAAGAACATCATCTTCTCTTCCAGCGCCACCGTCTATGGCGATCCTGCCATCATACCCATCACAGAGGCTTGCCCCAAGGGACATTGCACCAATCCTTACGGACAGACCAAGTCTATGCTTGAGGAGGTGCTGATGGATGTGCAGAAGGCCGACAATGAATGGAATGTAGTCATCCTTCGCTATTTCAATCCCATCGGTGCTCATCAGAGTGGTCGCATAGGCGAAAATCCCAATGGAATCCCCAACAACCTGATGCCTTACATCACTCAGGTGGCCATAGGCAGACGTCCTGAGTTGGGTGTCTTCGGTGACGACTATGATACTCACGACGGTACAGGCGTGCGCGACTACATCCATGTGTGTGATCTGGCTGCCGGTCATGTAAGTGCCCTGAAGGCTATTCAGCGCAACTGCGGCCTGGGTATCTACAACCTCGGTACTGGTCACGGCTATAGTGTGCTGGATGTGGTAAAGGCTTTCGAGAAGGCCAATGGCGTGCCTGTCAAGTACAGCATCAAGCCTCGCCGTCCCGGAGATATTGCCACCTGCTACTGTGATCCCACTAAGGCCAAGGATGAACTTGGTTGGGAGGCACAGTATGGCATCGAGGAGATGTGTCGTGACTCATGGAACTGGCAGAAGAACAATCCTAACGGATACGACGAATAAGTATCCTGTTACTTTCATATATGTGAGGGCTGCTGACTAATATCTGGTTATGCAGCCCTCGCTTTCTTTTATCATTCATCAGGCATTCCAGTATCTTTTTGGAAACACCATAAAAGATACTGCAGTTTCAAGCGGTTGATACTGCAGTTTCATATAGAAAACACCGAAGTGATACTCGATTGGTATTGTGGTTGCATACCATATCCTTTTTCCAAGGAATCACATGCTGTGTATGAGTATATGTTTTCTTGGATTAGAGAAAAAGTGTGGAACTACAGATACAGCACTATGTTTATGAACAATTATACTACAATTAGAAATAAATGTAGTAACTTTGTACACAAAATACAGTATAAAGGCATGGAAGGCAAGAGATACAGCAACAGTTTTACCTCCTCTGGGATGGTAAAGGAGGAAGGAAGGTCAGCATACTATAAACTGCTGGAAAGCGTGCGTGATGGTGACACGATACGCATTAAGCGCGGTGTGTATGCCACAGCCGAACAGTTGGCTGATACTATGATAGATGTTGAAGCCATTGTTCCGGGAGGGGTGCTGTGCCTTTTCTCTGCATGGAACGTTTATAGGCTTACCACATCGTTGCCTCAGGCATACCACATTGCCGTGAAGAGAGGCAGGAAAATCACGCTCCCAGACTTCCCCAAGATAGAACTACATCACATCACTGACACGATGTTTGACATAGGCGTCAAAGAACAGAATGTCAGCGGCTATCGCATACAGATATATAATAAGGAGCGGTGTGTATGTGATGCTGTGAAATACCGAAACAAGGTCGGTATGGACGTTTGTGCGGAAGTGGTAAACAGCTATCTGGAACTACCCGACAGAAACATTTCCCTGCTATTTGACTATGCCGACAAACTGAGAGTTAGAAGAATCCTTGAACAATATATTGCACTCAAGCTATGAGCGAGATAAAGAACTATGGAAAATCCATTAGGGCAAGGCTGCTCAATGTGGCCAAGCAGGAGGAAGTGTTCTATCAGACCATCTTGACCAGATACTTTCAGGAGCGTATGCTCTACCGTATTTCTCAGACCCGTTATCGTGAGAACTTCTACTTGAAAGGCGGTGCGCTGATGTATGCCTACGAGAGGTTTGCAGCAGTATAATGATTCAACTTTGCCTTTTTACCCTAAAATTGTACTTTTTATTAGATAAATATTAAAAATTACCCCCATCCATATTTGAACATTTATTAACTTTGTGATTGGGAGGTTGGATGTTTATTTGTGGCGTCAGATAAAAACTATCCATAGAGCATCGCTATTCCCTTGAGATAGGTGTCAACAATCAAACTAACATGATATGAATAGAAGAGATTTCATCCAAAGGTCAGCAGCGCTGATGGGAGCGGCATACGTGGGTGCTCCTTCATTGGCCATGGACATTCAGTCGTTGGGTAATCCTAACATTGTTATAGGTGTACTAAGTGACATTCACTTGCGTGATACCAGTACAGCCACCACCTTTATTCATGCTTTGGAATATTTCCGCAGTCAGAAGGTGGATGGAGTGATCATAGCAGGTGATATGGCCGACCAGGGACTGGAGCCACAGCTGAAGGTGGTTGCTGATTCCTGGTATCAGGTATTCCCTGATGACAAGGGACTGGACGGTAAACATACTGAGAAACTCTTCATCTATGGCAATCATGATGTTCAGGGAGCCACATGGGCAGGAGTAATCAACTCGGTGGGTGCTGATGTGGCCAAGGAGCAAGGCATCAATAATCATCCTGCTGAGGTGTGGGAGAAGTATTTCCATGAGGCTTACTCTCCCATCTGGATAAAGCAGATCAATGGATATAGTTTTGTTGGTGCCCATTGGCATGACAACAACATACCGGGTCTGAGTGAGTTCCTGGCAGAGCATGCCTCTCAGCTGGGAGCAGACAAGCCGTTCTTCTATATCCAGCATCCACATCTGAAGAATACCTGTAATGGTCCCTGGGCATGGGGACAGGATGACGGTACTGTGACAAGTATTCTCAATCGGTATCCCAATGCTGTGGCATTCTCCGGTCATTCTCATTCCCCACTCAATGATGACCGCAATTTCTGGCAAGACCAGTTTACCTCCATCGGCACCTCATCTCTGAGTTATCTGTATCCCATGCCAGCTCGTGAGAACACATATCAGGACGACTGGAGTACCAAGCCACCTACTCAGATGGCCAATATGGGCGGTGACAGTAAGGAAGGCATGCTCATGAAGGTGTACGACGGAGCTATTGTCTTCGAGCGCAGAGAGTTTGTCCACGACCAGCCAGTGGCCGATCCCTGGGTGATGCCTCTGCCCATCTCTCTCACAGCTCCCCTTACCTTTGAGAATCGCAGGAAGACAGCCTCTGTGCCTCAGTTCCCTGCCGGTACCAAGGTGACCGTAACACAAGCCACTGGCAAGGACCGCTATGGAGTGGAGCAGGAGCAAGTGACTGTTCACTTCCCTAATGTGCTCAAGAAAGATACTGGCGTGCGAGCCTTTGACTACGAAGTGCAGGTGGAACACGAATGGCTCGATGTGAGATTCATCTCCTGCACCAAGCGCGTCTTCTCACCCAAATGCTTCATGGGTGAAGATCAGGATGCGTCTGAGGTAGTGTGTGTGTTCGGTCTGAGCGAACTGCCCACCCTGTTCCATTATCGCTTTATCGTTCGTCCATGCGAATGTTTTGGCAACAAGGGTGATGCCGTATACAGTGATTGGATAACCGGACCCATATCTACAGGCAATGCAAGCCTTACTCTGCGCAAGGCCTTTGTCATCCCCGGCGAACAGATAGCCGTTTCCTATAAGGGTGCTCCTGTGGGAACGCAGGCATGGATAGGACTCTATCAGAATGGGAAGAATCCCGGTTCGGCCAACCCGTCTGTATCCTGGGCCTATACCGATGCCAAGGAGGGTACTGTTACGCTCAAGGCCACAGCTGCAGCCGCGCACTATGTAGTGATGTTTGCCAATGGAGGTTATGATGAGTGCTCACCTCGTGTGCCTGTATATGTGACCTCCTCTGCTTATGATGCCAGTGCATTTGCTCTCGCCACCAACAAGAAAGTCTATGCTGTGGGGGATGCTGTAGAGGTGAACATCTCTTCTGCCCCTGGCATTTCCAATGATTGGGTGGGAATCTACTCTGCCAGTGTGGTTCCCTCTCCTGATGTCAAGTGTCCCACTTGGCTCTATTATTCCAAGGGCACAAATCCACTTCGCCTGAATGTATCGGGAACCAGGAACTGGTCTGCGCCTCTTGCAGCAGGAATCTATTTTGTGGGATACTTCATGTCTGATGGTTATGACGAACCCTTCCCCCGTCAGTATTTCATCATCGGTACACCCGTATCACTGACAAGTGAGCGTTCCACCTACACCAAGGACGAGAGTATCGTGGTTCGTTACTCAGGTATGACCAAACATCTGGCAGGCAGTATCTGCTATCAGAAGGATGGCGAAACTGCCCTTCATCAGCTGACCGCAATAAGCGGTGAAGAGGGTTCATTGGAGTTGAATGTTCCCTCAGAGGGTAGTTACAAACTTTATGTATGTGTGGATGGTGTGCCTGTATCATCGGCATGTAATGTAAAGGTAAATGCCGATGGTACTGCCGTTACAGAAGTCCGTTCCGCTTATCACTCCAATGCTGTAGCCTATAGGCTTGACGGCTCCATGGTAGGTTACGCAGATGATACCTTACCTCGGGGAATGTACATCATCAATGGTGATAAGATTCTGAAATAATATTCTATGTTTACCTTCTCCTCAATGCTATCATTGGGGAGCAGGTCTTTAATTTCCTAACATTTTATTATTATCTTATGAGGAAAACATTACTGACAATCGTGGCATTACTCTCCGGAGTTATGTCGTCTGCACAGACACCTGTGGCAGATGTGCTGAATGTGGTCTACAATGACGATGGCACAGTGGTGGATGCTTCTGCCATGAACAATCCCGTATTTGTTATGGGCTCTCCGGATATCAAGAAGAGCACACAGTATGGTATGAATGTTCTCTGTCAGGAGGAGGAAAAATGGGGTGAGGAATCCATGAATAATGTTCGCTTCCCCTTCAATGATAATCTCATTGCTGCCGTCTCTGACGGCATGACCATGGAGGTGCTTGCCCGTCCGTATTTCCAGGGAGGCACCATGGATAATCAGTGGGTCAACATCTTTGGAAGTTATCAGGGAGGCGGATTCGGAATCATCATATATAATGGACAGTGGGATTTCGAATGTGTCATAGGTGGCGGTTATAAGGATGCCACATATGGACCGGTGGTGGATGGCCAGTGGATACACCTCACGGGCGTATGGGACAAGGAAGCTGCCCAGTGCAGACTCTATGCCAATGGCGAGCTGGTGAGCACCGTGGATGGTGCAGGAGGTGACTTGAGTCTGGCCTCCTCAGGCAGTTTAGTTCCTTTTGTTGGAGTAGGAGTAGACTTTGAACCAGGCTCCAGCTCTCTTGCTTCCAATGTGTTCCAGGGAGACATTGCCATAGCACGCATCTACAATAAGCCCCTAAGTGACGACGAGGTAAAGGCTATCTATAACGAAATAGAGGCTAAAAGGGTAGACGCAGAAGAGCATGCTGAAGGCACTCTCCCCACTCTCCGTACTGATGCAGAGGGGACTGTCCTGATAGCCAATGCAGAGGAACTGGATGATTTCGGTCGTTCTGTACGTATGGGAGAGACTTCACTCAATGCCAAGTTGGAAGCTGATATCGATTACAGCGCGGCTCGCAAATCTCTTTCCAATATCAGATCCTACAATGGAACGTTTGATGGCCAGGGACATACCATCACGTTGGCATATAACTCCACTGCCCCCAATGTGTCTCTCTTCCAGAATGTCACGAACGCCACCATTCGCAACCTCCATATCACCGGCACTATCCAAACAAGCCAAAAATATGCCAGCTCCATAGCTGCTTGTACTGATGGTAATGCCCTGTTGGAGAATATATCATCTGATGTGGTGATCAACTCTACGCTGGACGGTGATGGTACCCAAGGCGGACTGGTAGGTCATTGCACCAAAGGTACACTAAGTATAGACAACTGTCTGTACAAGGGTACCATCCAATCCGAGATCACCTCATGCTGTGCAGGCTTCGTAGGATGGTCGGGTGCCACCACTCGTATAAGTAATTCCCTAATGATGGGAGAGCTCAACGTGCTGGAAGAGGGTTGTGCCTTGTTGGCACGTAATACAGGCAATGTTACTGTCACCAACACTTATTTCCAGCAGCCTTTTGGAGAAATCAACCAGGGTGCCACATTGTGTGATGCAGAACCACTCTCCAATGGCGAAATATGCTGGAAACTGAATGGTTCCTCTGCCACAAAGGCAGTATGGAGACAGACTCTGGATGAGGACGAGATTCCCACGCTACAGCAGACACATGGTATGGTCATCGAACAGGATGGCAGTTACCTTTGCATCAAGGATGAGGCTTCGCTCAAGGATGCATGTTCTCAATATTCAGCCAAGATACTTTCTTTGGTTGATGAATATGAAGCTTATCAGCCCCTGATAGATTCACTGCGCACACATGCCCAGGAGGTGAGCTCCTGCACCACCTTGGAAGAATTCATTTCCAAGTGCTCTGTGATAGAGACTGACATCGCCTCCATAGATGAGAATGTACAGGCATATGGGAGTCTGACCGCTGCCGCAGAAGATGCTCTGCAGAAACTGGATGGCCTGACTGGTATCTTTGCTCTTACTCTGTACGACTATCTGGAGGAAGACATTGCTCCCAATGATATCTATCCCAACGGATCGTATTATTATATTATTAATCATTACTCACTCAGCACCGAGGATGTCCTCAAGGAAATCCTTTATATAGATGACATGCTGCAGAAAGCTATGTCACAGGGAACTCCTGCTGGGTCTGATGTGACCATGCTCGTTCAGAACCCCAACTTTGCACAAGGTGCTCAGGGCTGGGAAGGCTCTGTTCCAAACAGCTTTGCACAGAGCAATTATCCTCCTGGTGCACAGTATTGGGGCAACAATGATGTTATCTGTTATCAGACGCTCACAGGACTCAGCAATGGTATCTATGAGGTGGATATGAATGCCTTCAATATGATAGGAGATGATGCTCATTGCAAATTCTATACGGCATTCATCTTTGCCAATGATGTGCTGATGCCCGTCATGGCTCCCATCGAGGATGCTCTGTCTGTAGATGATGCAGAGGAGGATGTCAACTGTCACAGTACAGACCTCATCGTGGATGGACAGTATCGCATTCCCTATAGCCGTGGCGGTGGAACCATTGCCATGACACTCGGAGGAAGATACCTCAACCGTACTCTTGTCCAAGTGACCGATGGTACCCTCAAGTTAGGTCTGCGCCTGGATGGTAGCGGCAGAAATGATGACTGGGTGGTATTCACAAACACCAAGTTGTATTATCTGGGAACCACAGAGGAGGCTACCGATGGATTAGACAACGTGCTCCGTGGAGCTGTAGCTCGTGCAAACACCATCATAGACCATGTGGCAGATTCCCAGGGTAGCAATTACACCATCTATCCCAACTATCCCGCATCGCTGCGCGAAGGTTTGAAACAGGCTGTTGCTGATGCAGAGACCGCCACCACAGGTGACGATAAGTATGCACTCATCACTCGTTTCTCCGATCTCTTCAAACAAGTATATCAGGGCAGTAAGGCTTATATCCAGTGTGCTAAGGACATAGAAGCCTTTGGCGTACGTACCGAAGACTATCCCGAACATGCCGACGAACTCATGGACATGTACGTCAATGCCTGGAATGGATGGACTGATGGCATTTACTCTACAGAGGAAGCCTTGCAGCTCGGTGCTGACCTGATGGCAAAGATGGATGGGTTCCAAGTGGAGATTCCCGCTGCCGACCTGATGGATATCGTGTTTGCTGCCGATGGCACCGCCACCGATGTGTCTGTCACTCAGAATGAGATACAGACCATAGGCACTCCTCATGTCGTAGCCAGTCCTACCTTGAACATGAACGTGTTCTGTGGTGCAACCAATCCTTGGGGTGAAGATCCTCTGAATTTCCATAAGGTAATGGTGTCCGATGCCTTGAGAACAGGTATTGAAGATGGTGTCACCATGGAGATTTTGGCTCGCCCATACTGGGAAAGCGGTGATGTTCCCTCTAATTGGTGTACAGTATTGGGCTCAGAAGAAACCGGTGGCATGGGCATGCTGGTTTACAACAAGCAGTGGTGCTTTGAGATACACGCGGGAGGAAGTTATCGTGATGCTTTCTCTGGTTCCTCTCCCGTCAATGGTGAATGGACACATCTGGTAGGTGTATGGGACGGCTACGAGTCCAAACTGTTTGTCAATGGTAATCTCGTTGGTTCTACCACAGCATCCGGTTCTTATAAATGGCCCACCGATGTACAGAGCCAGTGGTTTGGCATTGGAGCCGACCTCAGTCCCAACGACCTGGGTCAGGCTTCATTCTCCGGCGACATAGCCATCGTACGTATGTACAACGAACCGATGAATCCATCTCAGGTGAACAAGCTCTACAAGAATGTGGAGGCTATCATCTCTGATGCTCCCGAACACATGGAGGGTGGCGATGCTATCCAATCAGTAGAGGAAAGCATACACCAGCCTAAGGGTATCTATGACCTGACGGGACGTAAGGTTACACGTACCGATCACAAGGGTATCTACATTATCAACGGCAAGAAGGTGGTAATCAAGTAAAAAATCGAGTAGGTCGGGAAACGAAAGTTCTCTGACCTACTTTCGTTTCCGTTCCT
>SAMEA3663036__coassemble_264_pt1 | contig 25873 bp, 21 predicted proteins | sample SAMEA3663036__metabat2_high_PE_022 | metagenome-assembled genome bin SAMEA3663036 (sample SAMEA3663036) | pig gut metagenome | biome: pig gut; feature: pig-associated habitat; material: faeces | place: France | collected 2012
ATGAGCAACTCCTTGTTCCCTGGCACAGGATTTGGCTTGCGGACTGCATCATATCCAGTGGCTTTACCCTCTACCATATACTTGTAAGCAGCCTCGCCGAAGTAACGGGAGTGGGCTTTCTCGCCGTGCATGATGAGCACCGCCGAACGTATCTCATTGATATAATAAAGGAAACGCGCATTGGAATAGGCCTGACAGCCAAAGGTGTGCCAACCGTCGTTGCTGTTGCCCGAACGAGGATGATAGCCACGACTCGTCTTGTAGTAGTCATAATAGTCCTTGACAAACTGCGGGGCATCGGCAGGCAACGGATCTACCACTCCACCTCCTTGCGTCAGCTTGCCACTCCGTGCAGCCTTGGTGCGTTCGGCAGCCATCGCCTTGCGAGCGGCATAACGGGCTTCCTCGCTGTCATTCTCATCAAAATAGCCGTTGCCGTTCACTCGGCACATATCGTACATAGTGCTCGCCACCGTGGCTTTGATGCGAGGGTCAACGGCAGCCGCATTCAGAGCTATGCCGCCCCATCCGCAAATGCCGATGATGCCTATCTTTTCCTCGTCCACATCGGGCAGGCAGGAAAGGAAATCCACAGCCGCCAAGAAGTCTTCGGTATTGATGTCAGGTGAAGAAGTGCGCCGGGGCTCACCGCCGCTTTCCCCAGTAAAAGAAGGATCGAAAGCACAAGTGACAAATCCTCGTTCCGCCATCTTCATGGCATAGAGTCCACTCGACTGTTCCTTTGACGCACCAAAAGGCCCACACACAGCAAGAGCCATTCCGTTGCCTCCACTTTTGGGAGTATATAAATCTCCCACAAGTGTTATGCCATACCGATTCTTGAACTCCACCTTCTGGTGATTGACTGTCTCGCTCAATGGGAACACCTTGTCCCATTTTTCTTCAGTCCTCTCGCCCTGCACTTTCAGTGCCGACGCATTGGTTGTAATTGCCATTGCTATCAAAAATACTATTAATAAAAACAATTTCTGTTTCATAATCACTTGGTGAATAAGGTTCCGGATGCAAAATTACAAAGAAATACGTCTGCAGACCATTACCTGTAGTTTGGAAAAAACTACCCATGTTCCAGGTGATGCACGAACAGATGTACGGTTCCGCAAAGAGACGCCAGGGAGGAGAATCTGTCAGGGCATGCCTTCCCTTCCCTCTCCTTCTCCTGAATATGCCCAAGCATCGAGGCAAACCGGCTCGGCCGACTTTTTGACTTTATGCTCAAAAATAAAGCCACCTGCTTACTTTTTGATTTTCGTAAGTACTCTCAGAATTCGTCAAAATCCACCGAGGCGACACTAAAAGGCATTTGACCGATGCTGAAAAGGAGGAAAATGGGGATGCAAACGTTTGCAATGGCGGACGCAAACGTTTGCATCCGCGGTTGCATATATTTGCATCCGGGAAAACAGATATTCAAGGGGCCCAAAAGAGATGCTCTCCAGACCACACTTTCATGGCTTCCACGAGGCAAAAATCCATCAGAAAAGCCCAAAAACTGCACACTTGTGCCTTTTTGTGCAATTTTTCGCAACGCATCCCAAACGATTTTTTGCACAAAAGAGATGATTTGTGCATAGCGATTCTCTATTTTGAGCAAGAACGCTACATCTTTCAAACTATCATTCTGTAAGCTTTCAGGTTGTTTTCCCTAACAATATAACACCACCTCCTTCGTACTCTCCACATATCACTGCATTTCATATCCGCCGAGGTCCTTCGGGAGAAAATCCGGGCTTAGCGATATGTTTCCGCCTGCTGGACGATGCCATCGGCACAGCCTGGCAGCAGAGTCATATCCTGATGGTCAGTATCTCATTGATATCGGTCAGATAGTTGGGACTTCTGTGTTCACACTTCACGTGCCACGGCTGATGACCACAGTCCTCCACAGCCAGATGGAGTGTCTTGGCGCCATAACGCTGATTGATGTCATCCAGAGCATGCATGAGATTCTCGCGGCGCATACGCCTGACGGGAGAGTTGAAAAGTTCCATCTGGGCAGGATAAGCGGGAGAAATCTTCCCCAGCAGCACGCCCGACTTCTTATACATGATACCAGGCAGATAGACAGACTCCAGGCACTGCATGGCAGCCTTGTTGATCTCCAACGTATCTGCTGTGGGAGTGGCGAGGAGGACCGTGGCCGCATTGCCATACTGAGGAAGGTCGGTCCGGAAGGAGTTGCTTGAGACGAAGACCGTCACCGACTGGCAGAGGCTCTGCTGCCCCCTGAGCTTGTTGGCACAACTGGACGCGAAGGATGCCACCGAAGCCTTCAGCGAGGGCAGGTCGGACACCATATCCCCAAAGCTTCGGCTTGTGCAGATGTTCTGATTGCGTATCACCTCGCTGGTATCTATGCAAGGGATTCCGTTCAGTTCCATCCACGTCTGTACCCCTGGTTGGTGGAAATGCGCCCTCACCCACGATTCCTTCTTGTCGGCAAACTGCAGGGGTGTATGTACCCCATAGTAATTCAGCACCTCCAATGTACGTCGGCCTATCCCCCACACATCCGAGAGGGCAAAGATTTCCAGCGCCTTTCGACGCTTCTCCTCTGTGTCTATCATGCACACTCCCCGATATCCCTGGTATTGTTTTGCGAACTTGGAGCCCATCTTCGCCAACGTCTTTGAGGGAGCTATTCCGATACTCACCGGTATGTCGGTCCACAGCTTGATGCGCTGTCTCACTTCCCTCATCAGTCTTGTCAGATCGAAATGTTCCCCAAAACTCTGCAAGTCGCAGAAGGACTCATCAATGGAATAGTTTTCCACATGATGAACAGAAAGCCGCAGGATGCTGGTCACCCTCCTGCTCATGGCAGCATAGAGTGGCATGTTGGTGGAGAAGAGAATCACTTGATGCTTCTCCACGATATCCTTCATCTTGAAGATAGGGTCACCCCGATGCAGCCCCACAGCCTTTGCTTCGGGAGTGAGTGCCACGATGCAGCCATCGTTGCTTGAGAGGACACATACCGGACGTCCATCCAGACCAGGATGAAACACCTTCTCCACAGAACAGAAGAATGAGTTGCAATCTACCAGCGCAAACATCTGCTACTTGCTGTGTGGTTTGTGGATAACGTAAGTGACGGTGCCCCAGATAGAAAACGAGTCGGCCTCTGTCACTCTGATTTCCGGAAAGCTGGGGTTGGCAGGGATAAGCCATCCCTCTCCGTCACGTATCTCAAACCGTTTCAAGGTATACTCCCCATTCAGTTCACAGACGGCCACCTGGGATGGCGAGGGGTTGCGACAGCTCTTGTCCACGATGACGATATCTCCCGAGCAGATGTCCGCATCAATCATGGAGTTGCCCTCCACACGAATCAGATAGGACGATTCTGGACAGGGGCAGAGCATCTTCAGCAGTTCTATGCTTTGCGCCTTCTCATCGTTGTCCAGCGGGATAGGAAATCCTGCCACGATGCCCATGTCAAAGAACTGCACGTTCAGCTCCTTGACCTTTGTGGCAGGATAGATCTCTCCGAGCTGCAGAAGCTTTGGAGGCAGAGAGTGCTCTGCCTCTGGGGAGGCAAACTGCTCCCTGGCCTGATGGAGAGCTCTGCGTATGAACTCCGTCCTGTTCTCCTGCCTGTCCAGAAACTGCGCCATCTCCCCCGACACACGAAAGGAGAACAACCTTCCCTGAACCCCAAGTGATGGTCGGCCTGCCCCCGGACGTGCTCCTCCGTGGGATGATTTCTTGTTGCTTTCTGCCATATCCGTTTGATTCTTTCCACAAAGTTACGCAAACTTCTTGAATAACGTAATACATATTTCAAGTAAAATCTACCAGCATCCCTTCCATCTCACTTCACCATCCCATTCCTACAGGCTCACGGGCACAGCCTGCAGGCTGCAGAGGTTCTGCGCTTTGGGCATCTGTGTGCCCCCTTGATTTTTCTGCAGATGCCCTGTTTTCTGCCATCCGGCTGCACCTTTGTAGTGAATCCGAAGACCGTATCGGTGAAACATTCTTATTTTAGAAAAAACCTTGGAGAAAAACATCAGATTGAGTAATTTTGCAATAACAAGCAACAGTTCAAGCATGGCCTCAGGACTGCATCCAGCCATGAAACCAATGCACCGAACCCTGTCGCTGAGAAGGGGGAAAGAACATATGAGGGACAGACAGACAGCGAACGTATCCTATATTACCTCATCGACGAAATCAATAAATGCCAGGACAAACGGGGATGGCCCTTGACACCCGAGGAGAACTACGAGTACAAGAACTTTGACTACGCCAACCTGTAAACAGCTCAACGGAATGAAAGGAATAGAGAAAGGAATATACAACCGCAACGAACTTCTGCTCGGAGAAGGATTCATGCATTACCTCATGCAGAGACGCGTCATCATATTCGGCGTGGGAGGAGTAGGGTCCTGGTGTGCAGAGAGTCTGGTGCGCAGTGGCATATGCCACCTCACCATCGTGGACTCCGACCTTGTATGCATCACTAATGTCAACAGGCAGAACATGGCCACCACCAAGACGGTGGGCAGAGTGAAAGTGGAAGCCCTGAAGGAACGTTTGCTCGAGATCAATCCCCATGCGGACATCACTGCCTGGCAGAAGATATACAATGAACAAAACGCTGCCGACTTCCACATAGAACAATATGACTGCGTGATAGATGCTATCGACTCCCTGCAGGAGAAAGCTCACCTCATAAGGCATGCCACATCATACCCCGCCTCACAACTGCTCTTCCTGAGCAGCATGGGAGCAGCACTGCGCATAGATCCCACTAAGGTGCGTCTGGCAGAATTCTGGAACATCAAGGGAGACCCTCTTGCACGAGCACTGCGCAATAAGTTCAAGCGGGCCAAGACCTTCCCCAAGAGACGTTTCCTATGCGTCTATAGCGAAGAGCAACCACTGAGAAACGAAGGGCAGGCACTCACATGCGGAACCGTCAACTGCATGTGTCCTAAGGCGAAACTCATGAGTGGGAACAGCACTTCAGGAGAAGCCCAATACGATGCCCCAGGAGACCCCACACTCGTCAATCACGAATGGTGCACGAGCAAGGCACAGATCAACGGTTCGCTAAGTCACATCACGGGCATCTTCGGCATGATGCTGGCAGGCTGCACGATACAGCACTTCAAGTCGGCCTACGAGAAGACCCAGCCGGAAGACTGACCTTTGACTCCCCCACACCCTCTCTCCCCCATCCCTTCCATCTTCCTCCCGCTGGCGTTCCCCTTTTGCACGGGAGACCAAGGAAGAGCAGAGGAAAAGTGCATAGCAAAGCCTATATGCCCAAGTCACTTCATACCCTGCAAGGAGTGTAATGACACCCCCTATACTTAAGACAGAATCTCCATATCCATGATGATGGCCAGCAGAAAACGAACGCGTCCTTCCATTTACCACTGCGAAAAGCACGTCCTAACGAAATATATTCCTTAACTTTGCATATCAAAGACAAAAGAACAAGACTGCTTTACTGTCTCATCAGGAAATAAACAAAAATATCAATCATCTATATATGAAACCATTCCATTTTACCTATTCCCATTGGCTATTCTTACTGATACTCCTATGCGTACCCGCGCTCCAAGGAAATGCTGAGGAGATGGACCCCATGCCCCATCCCGAGGCTGTGGTCACAGCAGGCAATGTACGCTTCACAGTCCTCACGGACCGCATGATACGCATCCAATACAGTGCCACGGCACAGTTTGAGGATCGAGCCACCTTTGCCATCGTCAACCGCAAACTGCCTGTGCCACACTTCACCACTCAGTATGATGATACCTATCTCTATATCCACACCGACAGTATCGACCTGCGATACAAGCTTGGATCGGTGCCTAAAGAGTCGGACAAGAATCCCAACAACCTGCTCATCACCTTCCAGATGAACGGATTCACCTGTAAATGGTATCCTGGGAAGGATGATGCTCTGAACCTGCTGGGTACACACCGCACCCTGGATACAGCTTGGGGAGACAACATGAGAGACAGACTGGAGAAAGGACTTGTCTCCAGAGCTGGATGGGCCATCATAGACGAAAGTCCTAAGACCACCAGGGAGGACGGCAGTACCTCCTATGCACTCAAGCCCAACAAGGAAGGGTTCATGTGGTGGGAATACCCCATAGACCCCGATGCCACAGACTGGTACTTCCTGGGATATGGACATAACTACAAGCAATGCATCTCTGACTATATCAAGGTGGGCGGACGCATACCCTTGCCACCCAAATACATCTTCGGATACTGGTATAGCAGATATGCCGCCTACTCCACCGATGACTTCAAGCAAATCATCAGGGATGTGGAAAAATACTCAGTACCCATGGACGTACTCATCATGGACATGGACTGGCATAAGGACGGATGGACCGGTTGGAGTTGGAACACAAATCTCATTCCCAATCCGCAAGAGCTCATCACCTATATGCATCAGCACAGGATACGTACCGCGCTCAACCTGCACCCCGCGGATGGAGTGGCTTCGCACGAAGACTATTATGACGAGATGAAGAAGGAGTTGGGATACCCCGACAACTACACTGCCACCCTCCCCTGGGCCGTGGAGGACTATGACTACATGAAGGCCATCTTCAAATGCTTCCTTAGAAAATACGAACAGATGGGGGTTGACTTCTGGTGGCTCGACTGGCAACAGCATCTGCTGGTAAACAATATGACCCTGGGGGAGACCTTCTGGTGCAACCATACCTTCTTTGAGGATATGCGTACCAACAGACCTGAGCTGCGCCCCGTCATCTACCACCGCTGGGGAGGACTGGGTAGCCACCGATATCCCATCGGCTTCTCAGGAGACACCTTCTCCAAATGGACCACACTGGGATATCTGGCATACTTCACCAGCAATGCCAGCAACGTATGTTATACCTACTGGGGACATGACATAGGCGGACATCAGGGAGGACGCAATGACCAGGAACTCTACCTGCGCTGGCTGCAGTTTGGAGTATACACGCCCATCTTCCGCACACATGCTTTGAAGAGCGACGACATAGAACGCAGAATATGGAAATACCCCAACTTCGTGCAGCTGAGAGAAGCCGTACGCTTGCGCTATAGACTCTTCCCCTACCTCTATACCGCCGCCAGAGAAACGTATGACACAGGTATAGGCATGAACCGTCCGCTCTATTACGAATGGCCCGAGGAAGGAAAGGCTTACCAGTTTGAAGATGAATTCATGTTCGGAAACGACATCCTGGTGGCTCCCATCTACGAACCCGCACAGGGCGGCATCAGCACACGCAACATATGGTTGCCGAAAGGACTCTGGTGGGACGTCACACAGAACAGCCTGGCACAGGGCGACCGTACCTTCCGGGGAGAGTTCACACTGGACCAGTTCCCCGTCTACTACAAAGCCGGATCCATAATCCCCTTCTATCCCATACAGCGCACAGTGGTCTATAATCCATCCACCATCACCCTCTACGTGGTGCCAGGTGCAGACGGATCGGGAAGCCTCTATGAAGATGACGGAGCCAACAATGCATACACGGGCGATGAATGGGCACGTACCACCTTCACACAAAAGCGTACGGCAGAGGAGATTACCCTCACCATACATGGCCGTCAGGGAACATTCGAAGGAATACCCGTCAAGCGCACATGGGCCATAGAGATGCCCGCCACACCTGAGAACTGCAACCTGCAGGGCATCACCGTCAACGGGGATCCCGTGGACGCATCGCTCATCAGCTACAACTCCACCAGCAAACTGCTCAAGATATCCATCACTGCTGAGGACCTGGGCACAGCACTAACCCTGAGAGTTCCCATCTCCCCCGCAGAAGGGGAACAGGCAGAAGCTGATGGCAATGCACAGATCAACTATGACAGCAATCAAGAAGCCGTTCATATCACCACACCACAAAAGGCCACCAGCATACGCCTTACCATAAGCACCATAGGCGGAGCATGTGTAGCCAATGGGGAAGCACAGGAGGCCTCCAGCCTACATCTCTCTCTGGCCACCTTGCCCACTGGCACATATATATGTAGGGCCATCGTGGATGGGAAAACCACAGTAAGAAAAATAATCAAGAAATGAAACGCTTCATCATAACCCTTATGCGACACCATATGCACCGATACAACTCTATAGGCAAAGCCGCACTCCTGGCATTGCTCGCAATACTCCTCATGCCCGCTACCATGCTGTCCCAAACCCGACTGTGGATCTCCGGCAGCGCCGTACCTGGAGGAACCCAACCTCTGACACGCTTCATCACAAACACATCAGGAAAGTACACATTCAAGTATCACGGTAAGCTACTTCCCGGAAAACTCTATGTTCAGACCACAGAGAGCAGAAACGAGATCAGTACCTCATACTTTGCTCCACGGCAGGTGGATGCCAATATAGTGAACAATGGGATAAGTTATGCATCCACACGTGACACCACCGATGCAGCATGGACAGTACTCTTCGAAGCAGACAACTACCGGTTCACCGTAGATCCCACTGCGAAATCCCTCTCAGGCGAACTCTTCGCTCAATGGTACGAAGCCTGGATAGTGGGCGGATGTGTGGAGGACAACCAAGGGAGCGGCTCCAGTGCCGGACAATGGCAGGTGGGCGCAGGGAAAGCCATGACACGCTCGTCCTATGACCCCAACGTATGGAGCTGGACAGGAGAACTGAAGGTGTACTCCTCCAATGTAGAATCAAACAAACTGAAGATCAATGGCCAATATGGCTGGTCGCCCAAGGTGCTCCATCCCTTCCGCGCCAATCAGGCTCTGACCAGTGCCACACAATTCTGGTACTGTGGACCGGAAGACACCAAATGGACCATCAGCAAGGACGGATACTACTATATCACTATCAATGTCTTCGAAGAAACCATCCATGCGGAGTATCTGGGCACCACCATCCCTTCCGGACTGCAAGAGACACCAGAGACTGATGCCCAAATAACTGTAGCAGGAAGAGAGATAAGCATTACTGGCAGCCAGATGCTCACATGCAGCCTGTACACCCTACAGGGCGAGCAGGTGGCAAGCGAAATGGGCACACAGGTGAAGGTACGCATGCCTGAAGCAGGAACCTACCTCCTCCACGTCAGCGATGGGAAGAGTGCCATAACACGCAAGATTATCACTCAATAATCATTCATGGAGAGAGAGCAAACAGATATCATCAGCAGCCAGAGGAATCCAAAGATAAAGCGATTGCTCTCCCTGCAGCAGAAGTCACAGGTACGCAGGTCCGAAAAACGATTTGTAGTGGAAGGATACCGCGAACTGATGCATTGCATACAGGCTGGCTATCAGGTGGAGAGTATATTTGTACGCCAGGGGGAGTCAGCCATCAGTCTGCCACCTATGCCCAGGGAGACCACCATCATCCCCGTAAATGCAGAAGTGTATGAACGCATTGCTTACCGGGGCAGCACAGAGGGCGTAGTGGCCATCGTGGAAAGTCGTTTCATGCAACTCACTGACTTGCATCTGCCACCCAATCCTCTCATCATCGTACTGGAGAGTGTAGAGAAACCGGGCAACCTGGGAGCTGTACTCCGAAGTGCTGACGCTGCCCAGGCCGATGCCGTCATCGTTTGCGATCCACTTACCGACATCTACAACCCCAATCTGATACGATCCTCTCTGGGAGCCATCTTCACCGTCCCATGTGTAGCATGCAGTTCGGCCCAGTGCATAGAGTTCCTGCAATCCCACGGCATACAGATTCTCACTGCCCAACTTCAGGATTCACACCTGTACTATCACACCCCCATGACCGAAGGAACAGCCATCGTGATGGGTACCGAATCCACAGGTCTCACCTCCGTATGGCGAGAGGCAGCCCATGCCCATATACGCATCCCCATGCTGGGCAACCTGGACAGCCTCAATGTGTCTGTAAGCGCTGCCATCCTTCTCTTTGAGGCTGTCAGACAAAGACAGGAACAGAACAGCCAGAACGAGGAATAACCTTCTCACCCATACATTATATATATATATTATAATGAGAGAAAGGCCAGCCAGCATCCTTCACGATTCCACCTTGGGAGAGATACTCGTCCGCTATAATGCACGGGCACGAAGGATCATATTCCGTTGTGACAATGGCCAGCTGATATGCACAGCACCACCCTGCACCACCCTGCAGAAGGTATCCCAAGTGGCAGAAGAGATGAAGGAAAGACTTAGCGGACTGGTGCAGAGAGGCAAGGCATCACACCTCTCCTCCATATTCACGCCCACGAGTACCGTACAGGTGGATGGGTTCGCCTTCTCCTGCAGGCAAGCCGACGGAAGACCCAGAGTGACGGAGAATGCTCAAGGCATCGTCTTCCTCTATCCCGCAGAGCTCGACTGGCAGGACCCTTCGCTTCAGCAATGGCTTACCCATGTGGTGGAAGAGAGTCTGAGGAGACGCGCCAAAAGGATGCTTATACCCCGCCTGGAAGCTTTGGCCTCACAGCGTGGTCTCACTCCCCGTAAGGTCTCCATCCACCGCACCACCTCTCGCTGGGGTAGCTGCAGTACCATGGGAAATATCCATCTGAGCCTCTACCTCATGCTCTTGCCTTCGCATCTGCAAGACTTCATCATACACCACGAACTCACTCATCTGCAAGAGATGAATCATGGACCACGTTTCCATGCCTTGCTTGACAAGGCTGTGAATGGTGTTTCGCATGCTCTTGAGAAAGAGATGAAAAAGTACCGACCTGCACTCAAGCTCCAATGAACAGTCATTTCCGACTCCTCGTCATCCTTCTTCTCCTTATCTCATTCCCATCATGGGCCCAACGAGTTGTATGGTGGAATGTGGAGAATCTCTTTGATTGCAGCCATGACACCCTGCGTCAGGACTATGACTTTCTCCCTCAGGGCAGACATCGCTGGACTCCCCGTCGTTACTGGCATAAGATGGACAACATCTCACGCACTCTGGCCGCCCTATGTCCGAATGATACAGAATGGCCCATGCTGATAGGGTTAGGTGAGGTGGAAAACGACACCGTACTGCGCGACCTCACACGAAGGAGCCCTTTACGTGTGGCCAACTATGCTTATGTTCATTACGAAGGTCCCGACGTCAGAGGAATAGACTGTGCCTTGCTCTATCAGCCACACCTGTTCGGTCTGTTGGGAAGTGAATCCATTCGGGTTCCCTCAGAAGAATACAAGATGCGCGCCACACGAGACCTGCTCCACTGCTGGGGTGTGCTTGCAGGAGGAGACACACTGCATGTCATCTGCATACACTTTCCAAGCCGGGCTGGCGGAACACGCACATCAGCACTGAACCGCAAACTTGCTGTAGAGACCCTGTGCACATTGCTGGAGGGCATAGGAGATGAGAAGATATTGGTCATGGGGGATTTCAATGCTAATGCCGATGACCCTGCTCTCCGTGATATAGTAGAGAGGATGGTCCTGCTGACGCCAACCGGACGGAAAGAAAAGAGAAAGCCCCAGGGAACCTATTGTTACCGGGGCTTATGGGAATACATTGACCACATATTGGTCAGTAAGAGTCTCAGTCCATACTGCAGTGAGCGCATCACCGTGGGGCGCTTACCGTTCCTTCTCACCAGGGAAGGCGTGCCATATCGCACCTTCTTAGGTCCCAGTTATCAGGGAGGAATATCCGATCATCTCCCCATCTGGGCAGACCTGTTCATCAGATAACAGTCGGCAAGTACCATGGCAGCCATGGCTTCCACCACGGGCACTGCTCGGGGAAGCACACATGGGTCATGACGTCCGCGGGCAGTAAGTGTGGCAGGAAGTCCGTCTTCGGTGACGGTGGTCTGAGGTCTGAGGATGGTGGCAACGGGTTTGAATGCCACCCGGAAATAGATATCCTGACCATTGGAGATGCCACCCTGTATGCCACCGCTATTGTTTGTTGACGTGGTGATTCCACCTCTTCCATCAGGCACAAAGATATCATTCTGTTCGCTGCCTCTCTGAGTCACTCCTGCAAATCCCTGTCCGTATTCAAACCCCTTGGCAGCATTGATGCTCAACATGGCTGCTCCCAAGAGAGCGTGCAGTTTGCCAAAGGCAGGCTGACCCCATCCTACGGGACATCCCTTGATGACACAGGCAATGACTCCACCTATGGTATCACCGTCTGCCTTGACCTGACGAATGAGAGTGGCCATCTGTTCTGCCACACCAGCATCGGGGCAACGAACATCGTTTCCGTCTATGAGAGAGAGGTCGTGGTCGGCATATGTCCCTGGAAGGAGGATATTGCCCACCTGCTGGGTATATGCCTGAATGGTGACACCCTGCTGATGAAGCAACATACGAGCAAAAGCTCCTCCCACTACTCGGCTTATGGTCTCGCGTGCTGAACTACGTCCTCCTCCACGATGGTCACGGATGCCATATTTCTGTGTATATGTATAATCGGCATGACTGGGGCGGAAGAGGTGACGCATGTTTTCATAATCCTGGCTCCGTTGGTTATCATTACGCACCAGGAAACCTATTGGGCATCCTGTGGTACTACCTTCAAAAACACCGCTGAGGATTTCCACACGGTCGCTCTCCTTACGGGATGTGGTGAGTGGACTCTGCCCAGGACGGCGCCGGTCCAATTCTCTCTGAACGAAATCAATATCAACAGGAATCCCTGCTGGCATTCCATCTATCACACCTCCTATGGCTCCTCCATGACTCTCGCCGAACGTTGTCAGCCGAAAGATATTGCCAAATGTATTCATCTCTGTTCCTCTTCCCAACCTCTTCTTCTCTTGTCAACTCAGAATGCCAGCATCACTCCTGACCACAACCGCCTGAGCATCCTTGGCAACCTGAACCACAGTCACCCTCGCCACAACCACTCGAACAGCCGCAACCTCCACATCCGCCTTCTCCGGAGAGAAGCATGAGTGAGTCCTTTATCTCCTGAGTGGTGGCAGGACGTGTTTGCTCCACCTTGCCCACAAACTGAAGGGCCTTTCCTGCCAAAGGATGATTGAGGTCTACCACTACCGTGCTGTCCTGGATGAGGGCAATGAGACCGTTGAAACGATGTCCCTCACTGTCCTGCAGAGGTACGACAGCCCCCTCATAAATATATCGAGAATCCAGTTTGCCATCTATCTCAAACATGCTACGGGGCACTTCCTGGCGACCGTGAGGGTCATACTCTCCATAGGCTTGGGCCACAGAGAGAGTAAAGTCAAAAGGTGCACCTTCAGACAAGGGCAGTATCTCCTTCTCAAAGTCATCGAGCGTCATGCCCAATCCGGTGATAAACTCAAATGGATTCTCTGAAGTGGCCTCTTCTATCAGTTGTGCTTCGGCGTCCTGTGTATGCGCATAAAGCTTGTATGAGACACTTATGAACTTGTTATCTGCTTCTGGTGTCATATTGTTATGTATTTTTATATGATGTGCAAAGGTAGCCATTTATTTTGGTATATCGGCTAAATAGAGTCGCCAGTGCATCATTGCTGACTGTATAAACTTATGGTCGGATGGTATAGGTGCACCCTGGTTCTGTGGGAATAAGCAGAGTATCAGTACCTACCGACACACCCTGCAAAGGCAATCCATCAGGACCATATACATGATATCGGCCTATACCTGGATAGAACACGGGACATGGTCTGCCCGACCCACTACGGATAACTGCCAGTTGCAGACGTCCATCCTTCCAATACTGGTCAACCTGGAAATTATTGACGGCTCTCAGACCCAGGATATGGCCTGATGACCATTCTTGGGGCAAGGCAGGCAGGAGCTGGAGCGTATCCGTGTGACTTTGCAAGAGCATCTCTGCTATTCCCGCACATGTTCCGAAGTTGCCATCAATCTGAAATGGTGCATGCGAATCAAAAAGGTTATAATAAATGCCTCCCTGTCGCCAGTCCACATCGTAGCCCGTGGAGTGCTTGAGTGCGTTGTGTATGATGCCGTGAGCATGAGCCCCATCCAATGCCCTTGCCCACAGACACACTTTCCATCCCATACTCCAACCTGTGGCCTGATCGCCTCTGAGGCATAAGGAGTGTACTGCGGGTGAGAAGTAAGGACTGCGGGGACCTATCTGAGAGAGAGGATACAGAGCCATGAGATGACTCAGATGACGATGCGAGGGATCGAGACTCACATCATAAGTGGCATACTTCCACTCCCTGAGCAATGTGTCGCCTCGATGCACACCAAAGCGAGGATTTGTCCAGGCCGCATGCGCCTTGCTGTTAGCAGTATAAATCTCGGTATGCAGGCCACGGTCTGTTCGTTCCAGGAATAAGTCCAGACGTGCAAGATCATCCGACGAAAGTCCCACAACCTCTGGAGAGAGTATATCCACACTCTGCCGTACACTGGTGAGAAGGGCATAAATGAGTTGCTGGGCATGAGCCGTTCCATCCTCACGAGGATGATCGCCTTGCTCGGCGCTGAACTCATCGGGAGCCACGAAAGTTCCATCGGGCTTAATACCCAGTTCGGGACAACCACGATCATCTATCATTCTCTCCATCCAGAACTGTGCACAACTCCACAGAGTGGGGAAAGCTCTCAGGAGGAAATCCTTGTCGAGGGTATAGCGGTAATGTTGCCATATATGGCTGCAGTACCAGGCATTGGCCACGAAATAGTTGTTCCCCCAAAGACTCATGCCACCGAAAATATTGTTCTCGGTAAAGCATGTCCATCCATTCTTCACTCCTCCATATTCCCGGGCGGCTCTCTTCCAGTTGTCCCGGCCAGCCATGTTGATTACATAGTTGATAAAGGGCAGATGCAATTCACCCAGATTGGTTGGCTCGGCTGGCCAATAGTTCATCTGAACATTGATATTGGAATGGATATCTGAATTCCATGCTGCATAACTGCGATTGTTCCAGATTCCCTGCAGGTTGCTGGGAAGGTCAACGCCACGACTGGAACTGATCATCAAGTAGCGTCCATAGGCAAAATACAGCTGTTCCAGGAAAAGGACATCGGGCTCCTTTCCTGTCACATTATACTTGGGATGATTATAGGCATCTATCAGACTGTCTGTGGGCAGACTGGTGGCAGCACCATCTATCTGGAAGTCCACCCTTCCCTGAAGATTAGTGAAGTCCTCCAGATGACGTTTCATCAATTCCTGCCATCCACATGAAGCGGCCTTATTGACGCGGTCTCGCACCAGAGTCTGCAGTTGGTCCGTGCTGGAAATAAGCGAAGGAGAATAGGCATCATAATCGGTTGCGCCCCCCAGAACGACCAGGACCTCTTGAGTTCCATATACACGAATGCCTTGGTCTGTCCGCTCCATGCGTGCATGCACTCCCTGGGGGACAACACGCAGACAGGCATGATGACTTACAGTCTTCAGTTTGCCCGAGAAGGAAGCATATCCGTCGGAAGTATAGGAGGCAGGACTTGCACCTATATCATTACCAGGCTTCAGAGAGAAGAGAAGATCCAGAGAGAAATTACCTGTAGCACGATACCTTGCCACCACCACGCCATCGGGATGAGAGGCAAAGTAGCGACGGTCAAACAGAGTGGTCAAGTCAGCAGAATAGAAGTCCACTCCTCCCACGCCTGTCTGAATGTCCAGATAACGCACATAATCGCGCACCTCACTTCCCTGCTCTGTCCCGAATATTCCCGAAAGATCTCTCACCAGGACAGAACCGAAATTCTTATATGACCCATACTGGTTGGTGTTTCCCATATCGTGGGGAGTACCCTCCCACAGAGTCTTTTCGTTGAATTGGATTTCATCCTGCTTCACACCTCCCATCAGGCACGCGCCAAACTGACCATTTCCGATAGGCAAGGCATACTCCATCCATGTATCCTCACACGTAGAAGAGGTGGCAGGCTGACGATACCATAAGGTGAGTGGATGCTCTGGAGCGAACTTACGTCGTCCCACCACCAGATATTCGGGTTGCTCCACTTCATTGATGGGTATCAACTGGCAGGCATTGTTGACATCTCCTGCCGACCACAAGGCCAATGTAGTCCCAACTCCTGTTCCACCATGCTGATTGACACGGTCAAGCTCTGTCTGGGCTCCCAGCCAGCGAAGTTCACATGCATTGGCATATCTGTTGCTGGCAGTACGCATCAGGGCAAAGCCTTTGGAATCAGGACGAGAAGATGTCTGAAAGCGTTCACCTGCATACACCACATACAATCCCTGTCCATTAATCATCTGGAAACACTCCTCCGTGCCCACCGCATACCAATGCTGGTTTCTGTCATGAACTTTCATTCTGAGCGTCTGAAGACTCTTTCCCTCGCCCACCGAAGCCATGACGAGATGACTGTTGGCAAATTGCAGGAAGCAGGGCGTGGCCTGCGCAGTATCACGAACAAAGACTGATGAGGTCTGTCCATATGCTCCCACTGCCACCAGAAGTGCCACCAGGAGTTGGCTCATTTTTCTTGCAGTATTCATATTTATCATAAAGCGAAAAGGTTTCCACCCAACACTCTAAGCGTCAGGAGGAAACCTCTGTTTGTCTATTATTGTCTGAGAAATCAGTATCCAAAGATATCCTCCAGGGAGACGCGCTGTATGGTTCCATGCTTTTGCAGGATATCCATATCCCAGTCAGCCTCATCTCCCAGAAGCAGGAGTCTATACTTGCGATTGGCTATCTCTCGCTGATGGAATGCCTTCAGGTCATCCATCTTCATGGTCTTCACCTGCTCATACACCTTTCTATTGGGATCCTCAGAGAGTCCTCTGTCACGACAGCGGAGATAGCACTCAAGTACATCCTCACGCAGAGTGCGCTCTGTGGAAAGGCGCTTGAGCACAGCATCCCGTGCCAGCGAGAAGGCACTCTCGCTGATGGGCATCTGCTCCACTATCTGATCGAAGACCTCCAGGCAGTCCTTTACCTTATCATTCTGTGTGATGATGCGTGTATAGAACCTCTCTCTGTCGGCATCATTGGAAGCCTGGGAGAAGCTGGCACCTGCACTGTAGGCCAGTCCCCTTGACTCGCGCAATTCCTGGAAGACGATGCTGTTCATACCCCCACCGAAGTACTCATTGAAAATACCCACATAGGGCAGGACCTCCAGGTCGAAGGCCTCATCACGAGAGGAGAAGCCCATCATATGAGTATTCTTGGCCTGGTAAGGTGCCAGGATAACCTGGTCTTGGTCCACCTTCTGAGGTGTATAGAACTGACTTTCATGGGCAGCCACAGGATTTTGCGACATGGGATGTAGTTTATTGACCAAGCGGCACACTTGATTGGTCTCAAGCGGACCATAGTAGAGTACATGCTGGGCGTATCCGCTCAGGGAACGCAGATGATCAAGCACGCCTTCTGCCCCCATCTGTCTCATCTGTTCTGCATCCAGGGCATCGGTAAGTTCGTTGTGCGGTCCATAGATACCATAGAGAGAAAGTGCACGGAAACAAGACTTTTGGTTAGCCTTGTTGTCGGTGCGCTGTTTGAGTATATCGTTCACCACCTGGGCATACACATTAGTGTCGGGCTGTGCTGTACCAATCCATTTCTCTGCCAGACGCAAAGCCTCCTCCATGTTCTCGGCAAGGCCAGAAATAGACAGATGAGTGCGACCATCTCCCGTGCTGAGTGAGACGTCACAGGCAAGAGCATACAGACGTGACTGCAGTTCGGTGGCGCTCAGGGAATCAGTACCGAGATAAGGCATATACTGCTCGGCAATAGCCAACGCGGGATCCTCCTTAGTGCCTCGTTCGATGACAAAGGTGAGACTGAAGAGACGGCTGTTTATATCTCTGTGTGTGATCAACTCATTGCCACCTGTCAGTTTGCCTGTCTGAATCTCACGGCTGAAATCCACGAAGACAGGTTCCACCTCGGCCACAGGCATCTTGAGCACGGAATCCACGAAAGCACTTACCTGATCTCGGTTGGTCTCTATGGGAGAAATCTTTGGCTTGTCTATCTTCTGTGCCGTGGTATCAGTACCCTGCCTCTTGTATACACATCCGTAGCCCTCTGTAAGCATACGTCGGGCACAATCCACCACCGTCTTCTTGGTCAAGGTATCAAGCCGTTGCATTTCACCCACAGCATCAGCCCATTCCTGCCCGGAGACAAAGGCATCCACGAAACGATGTGCCCTCATCTCATTGCTCTGCATATCCTCCAACTGGCGACGTTTCATATTGTTGAGGATACCCTTGAGGAGAGATTCATCCCACTCTCCACCAGAGAGAAGACGCACCTGACTGAGCATCAAGTCGCGTACCTCCTCCAGCGACTGTCCTTCCTTGGGGCAACCGATGGCCCAGAAGGCGCTCTGGTCTGTCATTCCATCCAGGAAGGTCATAGCCTGCATGACCTGCTGGGCATTGTTGAGGTTCTCATCAAAGAGGCCACACTTGCCATTGGTGAGTATCTGCTGGACTACCGACATGATACCATACTGAGGATCTGCCTTGGCAGGAAGTCTCCAACCAAGCGCCACCATGGGAGTCTCCATTCCCACGACATCCACACTTACAGGCGCCTCCAGAGGTTTCTCCTGTGGGAAGATACGCTTAGGCAGGCTGTCGGATGGTTGCCAGTCTCCGAAATACTTCTCTATGATACGCACTGTCTCATCGGGGTCAAGGTCGCCACTCATACAGATGGCCACATTGTTGGGCACATACCATTCGCGATAGTACTGCATGACGTTGCGCAGAGAGGGGTTCTTGAGATGCTGCTGCGTACCGATGGTGGTCTGAGTTCCATAAGGATGATGTGGGAAGAGAATGGCATAGAGGGCATTGTTCATCTTCTCAAAATCATTCGTAAGACTCATATTGAACTCCTCATATACTGCCTCCAGTTCTGTATGGAAACCTCGGATGACCATATTGCGGAAACGCTCCGACTGTACCATTGCCCATGGTTCCAGGGCATGGCAAGGGATATTCTCCTGATAGCAGGTGACGTCCGTACTTGTATAGGCATTGGATCCCGTGGACCCTATTCCTGCCATCATCTTGTCATACTCGTTGGCAATGGCATACTTACTGGCCTCATAGCTGAAACTGTCTATCCGCGCATAGATGGCACGACGCTGAGCCTCGTCGGTGGTCTTGCCATAAATCTCATACTGAGCCTCGATGCTGTCAAGCAATGGTTTCTCCTGCTGATAATCCTTTGTGCCGAAGCGGGTGGTGCCCTTGAACATCAGATGTTCCAGATAGTGGGCAAGGCCTGTACTTTCGGCAGGATCATTCCTGGAGCCGGTACGAACAGCCACATAGGTCTGGATGCGGGGTTCATCGGGATTGACAGTAAGATAAACCTTCAGACCATTTTTCAGGGTGTAGATGTGTGTGGACAAGGGGTCATCAGCCAGCACAGGTTCTTCCTGGGTGCTGGGGTCATGGCCAGACTGGCAAGCAGTCAGGATAATGCTGAAGCAGAGTGCCACTCCCAGCACGCAAGCCACGGACTGTAGTCTCTTTTTCATGTCGTTTTTGTTCTTTGTTGTTTATTATATGTATGATATGTATTTATGCATTTGAGCATGGTTCCAGCCTACTATCGCATGCAAGATTCTCCCTCCACGTAATTCTCCAGATACAGTTGCTCTCCGTCATACACGGCATAGGTGCATTGGGTTATCCAATCGCCCAGTATGAGCATGCGGCATTGGCGTGTGAGATACAAATCCAGTTCGATGTGACGATGGCCGAAGAGGAAATAGTTCACATCCGGATGTAGCTGGAGATACTCCTTGGCATATCTGACCAGGCACTCTTTTTCCTCACCCAGATATTCCTGACCATGCGCATCCTGCTGGAGGGAAGGTTCATGCTTGAGTCTGCTATGCCGTGCCCATTCCAATCCGAAATTCATGCCGAAGGTGGGATGTACCCATCGGAAAAGAGCCTGGCAAACCTTGTTGTGGAAGATGTACCTAAGAAGACGGAATGTCCTGTTGGGGTCACCCAGTCCGTCACCGTGTGCCAGATAAAACAACTTGTCGGCCAGTTCCAGCGTCACAGGCTCACGATGCAGAATGACACCACACTCTTGCTCCAGATAATCGGTACACCAAATGTCATGATTTCCGGTGAAGAAATGCACCTCCACCCCATTATCCGTCAGCTCGCTCACCTTCCCCAGAAAACGTGTGTATCCCCTGGGAACCACTGTGGGATATTCAAACCAGAAGTCAAACATGTCGCCCAGCATGTATACAGCCTGTGCCTTGTCCTTGATGTCATCCAGGAAGCGCACGAGACGGCGTTCCTGCTGCCGCCCATGCTGCAGAGCACGGCTACCCAGATGGGCATCACTGATAAAATAAATATTCCTCATAGACAACGTTTTGCTACATCAGTCCCAATTCCAGACGAGCCTCTTCGCTCATCATATCCTTGTTCCACTCTGGTTCAAACACCAGGTTGACCTCCACCTTGTCCAGTCCGGATATGGCCGACAGTTTGCTATGCACATCCTCAATGATGAAGTCTGCAGCAGGACAGTTGGGGGCAGTAAGCGTCATATCTACCTGCAGCTCGTTGCCACCATCGTTCAGCTCCACACGATATATCAGACCCAGATCATAGATGTTGACGGGAATCTCCGGATCAAACACTGTGCGGAGAATCTCCACCACCTTTTCCTGTATATCTGCCTGTTTCATATTTTCCATCTACTCCTATATATATTATATATAATGTGTCATCAGCACAGGGTTCCTTCCTCAGAAAAACTATAGTACCCCTGCGAGGACACTATGACATGGTCTATGAGGGCGATATCCACTGCCTTGCAGGCTTCCACAAGCCGATGTGTAAGTTCCTTGTCCTGCTTGCTTGGCACCAATGTGCCACTGGGATGATTATGACAGAAGACAATGGCAGTGCACTGGCGCAGAATTGCCTCGCGAAGCACTTGCCGCACATCCACTGCCGAACTCGTGATTCCACCCTGGCTGACACGTATCGAACCCATATACGTGAGATTGTTGCGAAGAAACATCAAATGACATTCTTCATGAGCCTTGTCCTGAAGTTTCGGACGGAAATAATCGGCTATGGCCTGAGGATTGTCCATGCGCTGCTGTGAGGCATGTTCCATAGCCCTGCGGCGTCCCAGTTCACAGGCAGCCAGTATCGTCACAGCCTTGGCAGATCCAAGTCCACGATAAGACTGGAGAATATCCGCGGACAGACAACTCAATTCCGTCAGGCTGTCATGGCAATCCCCCAAGACTCTCTGCATGAGTTCCACAGCCGTCTCCCTGTCATTTCCACTCCCTATGAGGATGGCAAGCAACTCGGCTTTGGAGAGCGAATCTGCACCGTGAACGATGAGTTTCTCGCGGGGTCGGTCTTCCACAGGCTGCTGATTGATGTTCAGTTTCTCATGCATAAGGGATGTATCCGTGTTATCTTGTAATTGAGAGTCCAATGGCAATCCGTCACTTATAGAAGGTCTCACGAAAAGCCTGCAATTCCTCATTGCATCCACACACACAGCGTAGCCACCATGCTCTCAGGAATCCTGTTCCATAGCCTATGAGCTGCACATAACTGGCTGCCACACTGAGCAGTCCTATCCAAGCACTTCCGTTCTGCCGGGTGCTGTCTGCCATAATGGTAAGTGAATAAAGCAGGGGCAGGAGCACCGACAGACCTGCTATGTAGCATCCCCATGCTCCCCATACCGATGCGTGCAGGAAAATGCCCATACTGATTCCTGCCACGAAGAGCAAGAGGAGGAATGTCATGCCCAGGGTAAACACAGCAGGCAGCAGATGCACCAGTTTCAGACTTGAAGGATACTTCTTGTAGAGATTGATGCGGGCTATGCCGCTGTTGTGCACCTGACGGAAGAACTTACGCAGGTCCGTGCGACGCTTGTGCCATACCCATGCCTCTGGAAAGAGACGGCAGGAAGCTCCGCTCTGTATGATACGGATACTCAAATCGATATCCTCTCCAAACCGCATCTGGGAAAATCCGCCAAGCCTGCGATAGAGACTTGCCAGTATTCCCATATTGAAGGATCGGGGATAGAAGCGGTCTAGTTTCTTGCGTCCCCCACGTATTCCACCCGTGGTGAAGAAACTGGTCATGCTGTAGCTGATGGCCTTCTGTATGGGTGTAAAGGAGGGATGAGAACGGTCTGGTCCGCCAAAAGCATCGCACTTATCCTGGCTCAACTCCTGCTCCACAGCCTCCAGATACTCAGGAGGCAGCACGCAATCGCTGTCCAGAAAGATCAGGTACTCTCCCTGCGAACGCTCAGCACCATAGTTGCGCGTCTGTCCAGGTCCACTGTTAGGCTTACTGAAATATTTGATGGGCATCTGGGCAGCATGAGCCTGCACCACCTGCTGGCAGGTAATCTGGGACCCATCTTCCACAACAAGCACTTCAAAGTCACGGAAAGTCTGCTTCGAAAGGCTTTCAAGCAGTTCGTCCGTTTCATCTGGCCTGTTGTACACAGGTATGATAAAGGAGTATCTCATCTTTTTCTTCTTTCTTCGTAGAGAAGACAAATTTATGCAAAAAACGGCGAAGGCACAATTCTCTGTCCCTCTTTTCTTCATCGGACCACATCAGAAGAAGCCATACAGACAGTTCTGGAAAAGGCCGGAGTAACTCAAAAGAGATGGAGCTTGACGAATACATCGACGCCATCAACCGAAAACCTGAAAAAAGCCAACCAGTTGCAGAAACAGTTTCAACTAAAAGACACTCCAGTATCAACCGCTTGAAACTCCAGTATCAAATAACATAAACTGAAAAGGAGACTGGATGGGGGCGATTCCTCATGAGGGAGAGGCAAAACCAGACGGCCATAGCAGGCATTTAGGGGTAAGACTACGGCCTAATGACTGATGCCGGTTCCTGGCAGCAGATTATATGTCTTGCGCCGCAACACATAGTATTGCCAGAGAAGGCTGAATGCCGACTGTTCGGGTATGGGATCAAGAACCGACTTGGCCAGATTCTCCTCACGGGAGGCCTGGAACTCTCTCTGGATACGGGCAAACTCATGACGTGCCTGCCACACTGCCTTTGCACTGCCCCACTGTCCCGTAAGCAACATCTGCAGCGATGCCAGGGCATCCAGCCAGAAACGTATACGCAGGACGGAGTGCAACCTGCGTTCGGGCAAATTCTTGTAGAGCAGAAGCAGATTGTTGCGGAAATTGAGGAACGTCTTGCGCGGACTTCCCTGAGGCAACGTACCTCCTCCCAGATGATAGACCACGCTCTGGGGCACACACCAGATGCCCCTGCCTCGGCTTCGGAGTCTCCAACAGAGGTCTATCTCTTCCTGATGGGCAAAGAAACGTCCGTCAAGTCCACCCGCCAACCAATAGTCGGCACTGCGAATAACAAGCGCAGCCCCTGTGGCCCAAAAGACAGGTATGGGCTCATCATACTGCCCACCATCGGTCTCCACCGTACCCATCAGGCGTCCCCGGCAATATGGATAACCCAGTGTGTCAATGAAACCGCCCGATGCACCAGCATACTCAAAGTCCTGAGGCGACCACTCACAACGTATCTTAGGCTGGACTGCAGCCACCTGGGGATGAGCCTCCAGGAACCCTACCAAGGGGTCAAGCCATCCAGGAGTGACACGCACATCGCTGTTCAACAATACATATATATCAGAATCCACCTGACGAAGAGCCACATTGTAACCCTCGGCAAACCCGTAATTGTGATCCATCACGATGGTTCGCACTTGAGGGAAGTCATGCGCCAACACCTGGAGCGAATCATCCTCGCTACCATTGTCCGCCACTATCACATCGGCACCCTCAGAGCATTCCAGGACAGAAGGAAGGAATCGCCGAAGCATCCCAGCACCGTTCCAGTTGAGGATGACAATACTTATCTTCATAATACAGTACCTTTAAGAGCATTCCCATCAGCATCCCAGTCGCCCAACTGCACTTGCACGATCTGGTTGTCCATGCCCTGAGAGGGAATAGAAACACGAATATAATTGTCTGTAAACCCATGCATCACACCATCGTGGCGACTGTGCTCAAGCAGAACCGGCCGAGAGGTTCCTCTGAACCGCTCATAAAAGCCATTCCACTTCTGCTGGCTCAGAGCCAAGACCTGCTGGCTGCGCTCATGTTTCTCCTCGGACGAAACCACATGATGGATCTGCAAGGCACGAGTACCAGGACGCTCACTATAGCTGAACACATGATACTGACTCACATCCACCTCCGACATGAACTGCAGAGACTCTGCAAACAGCTCTTCCGTCTCGCCGCGAGTGCCCACTATCACATCCACACCTATAAAAGCGTCTGGCATGGCCCTACGCACATAGGCAATCCTATCAGCAAAGAGACGGGTGTCATACCTGCGGTGCATGAGGCGAAGCACCTCATCAGAACCGCTCTGCAGAGGAATATGAAAATGAGGCATGAAGGCACGGCTCTGGGCACAGAAATCAATAACCTCGTGGGTGAGCAGATTTGGCTCAATGCTGCTGATACGGTAACGGGAAATTCCCTCCACAGCATCCAGAGCACGTATCAGGTCAATAAAGGATTCGCCTGTAGAACGGCCGAAATCTCCTATGTTCACCCCTGTGATGACTATCTCACGTCCGCCCTGTCTGACCACATCCTCAGCCTGCTGTACCATGGATGCAATACTGCCGTTGCGGCTACGGCCACGCGCCATGGGAATGGTACAGTATGTACAATAATAGTTGCATCCGTCCTGCACCTTCAGGAAATAACGGGTACGGTCTCCGCAGGAACAACTGGGTACGAACGTGTGAATGTCGGAAGTACTTACGGTCTCATGGCCATGCGCACACAAAGCCCTTTCCTCGGGCATCATATCTATGCGCTGCGCTATATGATGCAGGATGTCTCCCTTCTGTTCGGAACCGAGCACCAGGTCCACGCCTTCCAGCGAAGCCACCTGCTCTGGTTTCAACTGAGCATAACATCCCGTCACGATGACCAAAGCACCAGGATGGTTACGCACCATCCTGCTGATGGCCTGACGACATTTGGCATCGGCCACCTCTGTCACACTGCATGTATTGATAATGCATATATCAGCCGTCTCGCCATCTGAAACAGTAGCCACACCGGCATCCTTCAACTGTCGTCCCACTGTACTGGTCTCTGCAAAGTTCAGTTTACAGCCCAGAGTAAAATACGCTGCTTTCTTACCTGAAAAGTCATACATGCTGCAAAGATAAAACAAAAGAGGGGAAAAAACAAGATAGTGAGAATCAGGAGAGAAGAAAACACGCACTGAGAATCAGATGCTTACAAAAAAAGTGCAATCATTTTCATAAAAAAGATGCTCTTACAAGAACATTATAATGAAAAAGTGCGTACCTTTGCAGCGTTTTAGAAAAGCAATTGATTGTTTTACAAATTTAAAAGCAAAGAGAAATGAAAAAGTTTGCATTTGTGTTCGCAGCTGTAGTAGCAGTTTCTTTCGCATCATGTGGTAACAAGACAGAGCAGGGTTGCTGCGCTGATTCTGACAGCGTATGCTGCGATACCGTTGCAGCTGAGGTTGACACCACAGTAGCTGACACCGCTGCTGCCGACACCGCTGCCGCTGACACCGCTGCTGTAGTTGCTGAGTAATCAGAAATTACCCCAAAAGGTATCATAAAGGGACGTATCCAGGATACGCCCCTTTCTTTTTTCCCGGCTCTGAGCCATCCCCTGGCATTTATGCTTAGCCCCCACTAATCTTCCGCTGAGCCCTTTTGGCTCAGTAGAAAAAACATGGGGGAAGATTCCTAAATGAAGCCTATCTCTGACGCACGTACTTGCAAGGACGGACGCACGTACTTGCGGGAAAGGTTGCTAGTACTTGCGTGGAGGATGCAGTGCACTGCAAGGACGGATGCAGTGCACTGCAGAGGCGGTTGCAGTGCAC
>SAMEA3663036__coassemble_282_pt1 | contig 24633 bp, 20 predicted proteins | sample SAMEA3663036__metabat2_high_PE_022 | metagenome-assembled genome bin SAMEA3663036 (sample SAMEA3663036) | pig gut metagenome | biome: pig gut; feature: pig-associated habitat; material: faeces | place: France | collected 2012
TATATAATGAGGAGAATAGACCCCTCAAAAAATGGACTGTAATGGACTGTAATTGTAATAACGTGAGGTATAAATTTTATCTATTAAGCAGAATTACAATGAATTACAACATTTTCGGAGACAAGGCCCCCAAGGCTCCAACGCTTGGAAAGGGCACAGAATGCATCAAATTGCTATGCTCGCAGGCCTAAAATTTCATGTTTTCAACCCCTATTCCGATGCTTTTTTCCGCTTTTTGGGCTCATTTGCGCAAAACAGAATTTCTCTATCCGGACCAAACTTGGAAGGAAACGTGTGGTATGATGGCCATTTGGTGGCTGAAAGTGGCGAAAACATGGGCCCAGTTTGTCGTAAACACCACCGCCGTATGACTCAAACTCAACCTCTTATTCATCTAAATTCCCAAGAGGCCGCAACCACCCAGGGGAGAGATAGCGTAAGATAACAGTTACTACAACCACCCCAAAAAAAGTAAAGAAGTCATGAATATGGATAGCAAGAACAAGTGGAGCATGCCTCACCTGTGCAGCCCTGCAGCAGGCGTGGGACAAAGAGAAGAGGCTATGCCGAAGACGAATCTTGCGACATAGCCTCAGTATAGATGGGCGATTACTCTTCTCACGCGGAGAAGGGCGGCCAGTATCAGCAGGGACTCACGATGTATGTGAAGTCATAATCAAGGTAATTGAGATGATACTGACGCAGAGGCCAGGTTCCCCAACTGTTGATACCTCCCACGCCAAACTGTCTTTGCTGAATCTGCAATACAGAGAACGGACGTTCGATGAGGTCGCCGCTGTGGCTCTGATGCAGGTACTTGTCTATTCCGTCGTCGAGGTCCTCGGGCAGATAGGGCAGGGTGCTGCATTCCATCTTACCTGTTGCGATAAACTCCAGACCATGTCCGGCAGCATCTGTCACAGCCCAACGGCGTACGTCGGTATGGTTGCCGCTTTCCTGAGGACGTACATAGGGATGATACATCTCTGATACCTTTTGGGTGTAGATGCCCAGGGGCTGAGCATCTCGGTCGATATAGGTTTCCACAGGACCGCGACCATAGTAGGTCACCTGATTGTATTTTCCGGGCATTACCCACTGCATGCCATAGCGTAGCATATTGTCGTTCTTCTTCTCGGGATCAGCCTTGAGCTTCTGCCCGACAATGATTTTTCCATCATTGGTAAGCGTATAGGTGAGGGTCAGTTCTCCCTTGACAGCTGTAAGCTCCAGCACGGAAGTCACAGTGGCGCCTCCGTCCACCTTGGCCATGCTCACCTGCTTGCACTTGATGCCAGGATTCTTCCATGCGGCAAAGTTTCTTTGCAGATTTGCACCATAGTCATTGTCGGTGGGGGCACGCCAGAAGTTGGGTGTCACGCTGTATCCATCTTCCAGCAAGGGCTGATGGTTGATGTCCAGATAGTCAATCATACCTGTGCGCCTGTTGACGGTTACGGTTACTCCAGAGGCAGTCATCGTATAGCAAGCCAGTTGCTCATCGGTCTTCACACTCAGTTCCTTGTTGGTCTGTGCTTTTGCAATGACCTGAGCTGCGGTGGGGAATGAATAACCTTGCAGGGTGAACTGCTGCTCAGCCACTACGTATCCTGCAGGCAGAAGGGGTTCGGCACTACGCAGGCGGAATTCTATATTGGCCAGAACCTCGCTGCCAGGATTCTCGCTGATGATGTCCAGTACCTCCTGTGCAAATGGCAGTCTGCTCATGTCCACGCGTCGGGTCTCCTGAGGCTTCAGGCCAGTGAGCTCAGGCACGTTCTGTGTCATGACAGCCTTGCCGTCCACCAGTATGGTAACCAGTCCTTCCACATTGTCCATGCTGCGGAAGAAGTCCTCGTTGTACACTTCTGCCATACCCGTCTGCATGTCCAGACTCTTTATCCAATAGTTCTGCTGGTAATGACGGAATTCGTAGGCATGGGGGTTAGGTGTGCGGTCGGGCTGCAGTACACCATTGCAGTTGAAGTTGTGGTCGGTTGCAGGATAGCGTCCGTCATCACCTCCGAACATCCATATCTGCTTGCCGGTACGCTTGCTCACGCCCCTCACACCCTGGTCGATGAAATCCCAGATGAATCCTCCCTGATAGTTGGGATATTTGCGTATGAGCTCCCAGTATTCCTTGAAGTTGCCTCCGCTGTTTCCCATGGCATGTGCATACTCACACTGGATGAGGGGGCGTGGATTGCTGCCTTTGCAGTATTCCTCACATTTGTTGGGCTCATAGTACATGGGGCAGAACACTTCTGTCTTTCCGTCCTGCCACATCTGCTCATACTGAACAACTCGGGAGTTGTCCAAAGCCTTGACCTCGTCAAATGCTGCATCAAAGTTCTCGCCTTTTCCGCTCTCGTTACCCAGGCTCCAGAAGATGATGCTGGGGTGATTCTTCTGCACCAGGACGTTGTTCTGGTTGCGCTCCACGATGGTCTTCTTATATATAGGATTGATGGACAGACTCCTTTCGCCATATCCCATACCGTGGCTCTCGAAGTTGGCTTCAGCCACCAGGTATATACCATATTGGTCGCAGAGGTCATACCAGCGTGGGTCGTCGGGATAGTGACAGGTACGCACGGCATTGAAGTTGAACTTCTTGAGCATGGCTATGTCCTCTATCATTCGTTCCACGCTCACCACATATCCGCCATCAGGATCCAGCTCGTGGCGGTCGGCACCCTTGAAGAGGATAGCCTTTCCGTTGACCAGAATCTGGTTGCCCTTATGCTCCACGCTGCGGAAACCTACCTTCTGGGGAATGGCTTCGATGATTCCATTCTTGTCGGAGATGGTGGTCATGAGTGTGTACAGATGGGGAGTCTCGGCACTCCATATCTTGGGTGCTTTGACTTGAGTGTCAATGACCTGTGTGCCTTTCCCCTTCAGGGTCTCGGTGGTTTGCCATACGTTATTGCCATTGGCATCGGTGAGGGTCAGGGTGAGTGTCTTTCCTGCGGCCTGTACGGCATCCACTTTCACGTTGAGTGTTCCGTCGGTATAGTTGTTGGTAAGTCCAGCGGTCACGAAGAGGTCCTGAATATGAGCTGCAGGCCGAGCATACATGTATACTTCACGTGCTATGCCGGTAAATCTCCAGAAGTCCTGGTCCTCGCCGTAGGAACCGTCGCACCAGCGCATCACCTGCATGGCGATGGTGGCTTTCTGTCCAGGCACCACATATTTGGTGATATCAAATTCGGCTGCCAGTTTGGAGTCCTCGCTGTATCCCACTTCTTTTCCATTTACCCACAGGGTGAGGTTGCTGGTGGCAGAACCCACATGCACATAGATGCGGTCTCCTTTCCACTGGGCGGGAATGTTGAATGTGCGGCGGTACGAACCTGTGTAATTGTTCTTCTCTTCCACATGGGGAGGATTGCTGGCAAACTGTGTTGCCCAGGCATAACCTACGTTCTTGTAAATCTTGTCTCCGTATCCGTTCATCTCAAACAGGCCGGGTACGGGGAATTTGTCCCATAGGGTGTCGTCATAATCAGGCAGGAAGAAATTCTTGGGAGCCAGGTTGTGGTCTTTGCAGAAGCGGAACTTCCAGGTTCCTTCCATTGAGAGGAAACGATTACTCTCTTCCTTGACTCCTTTCTTGGCCAGGCTTTCCGACTCATAAGCGAAGAATGAACTGCGTGATTTCTCGGTGTTTACTCTGTTTACTTGAGGGTCGAGCCATCGGGGAGTTTGTGCCATCGCAGTCTGTGTGCATATTGCCACAGAGATTGCGCTTGCAAACAATAACTGTTTTAGCTTCATGAAACGTTAGTATTATTAGTTGAAAAATATGTTTCCTCAGTCGAGTGGGGGAGGCAGAACTCGTATCCTGCTCTTGTTTGCTACAAAGTTAGAGAAAATTCTTCATCTGCGTGCACGTTTGCTGCCAAAGGAATGCCCCTGAACGGATTTCTTCGTAAATTTGTTCTTGTGCAAATGACAGCAGCATATACATTATATATATTATATAAGGAGCAAGCGTCTCTGGAAAGATGAGTTTACTGTCCGATATCACCTCTCTCCTGTTGCCTCGGCGATGCCCTGTGTGTCGCCGCAGGCTGGAGCATACCGAGCAAAGCCTATGTGCTGTGTGTGCCATGGCTTTCCCCCGCCTGCCGTTGGTCAGCATCGATGACAATATGATGCTGCGCGTCCATTGGGCCCACCTGCCCATCGAGCATGCCTTTGCTCTCATGGCTTACCGTCATGACTCTCCCTATCATCTGCTCCTGATGCGTATCAAATATGAGGGAGACACATCCCTCGCTTTGCGTTTGGGGCAATGGGTGGGCGAAGAAGCTCAGAAGATGGGGATGGCAGAACATATCGACGTGCTTGTGCCTGTGCCTCTCACGGCCCGACGCATGCGTGAGCGCGGTTACAATCAGGCGCGCTTGCTTGCCGAAGGGATTGCTTCCGTGATGAATGTGCCAGTGGAAGATATGCTCGTCAGATTGCATCAGGGCACTTCTCAGACCCACCTCTCGGCACAGGAACGCGGTCAGAATGCCAGCGGAATCTATAAGGCTCACGTACCACAGCCCTTCAGGGGGAAGAATGTGGCCATCGTGGACGATGTGATGACCACAGGCTCCACGCTGGCTCAGTGTGCGGAAGAGATTCTCAAGGACGATCCCACCGCTCACGTCAGTCTCATCACCCTGGCATATTCGGGGGAGTGAATGCCGTGTAAGGGAAAGCTCCTTTTGCGGCAGAGTATTACCATAGAAATGCCTTCGGAGAGGAGTGAACATGGGGTAAAGTGACAATTTGTGTATCTTTTCGCACATTTTGCTTACAGATTATTTGTAAAATGCGCGCTTTTTTGTAATTTTGCAGCCGTAGTTAAAACAACCAATAACAATAATTGTAATTTAAGTTATGGACGCAAAGAAAGTCTTAGAAGATCTCAAAAGACGTTTCCCCAATGAGCCCGAGTATCATCAGGCAGTAGAGGAGGTGCTGAGCACCATTGAAGAGGAGTACAACAAGCACCCTGAATTTGAAAAGGCCAATCTGATAGAACGCCTCTGCATTCCCGACAGAGTATATCAGTTCCGTGTCACATGGGTGGATGATAAGGGACAGGTGCAGACCAATATGGGTTATCGCGTACAGCACAACAATGCCATCGGTCCCTACAAGGGCGGCATCCGATTCCATAAGAGTGTCAATCTGGGCATCCTGAAGTTCCTTGCTTTCGAACAGACTTTCAAGAACTCACTCACCACATTGCCTATGGGTGGCGGTAAAGGCGGTTCTGACTTCAGCCCCCGCGGAAAATCAAATGCCGAGGTAATGCGCTTCTGCCAGGCCTTCATGCTGGAGCTCACTCGTCATATCGGTCCTGATGTGGATGTACCTGCAGGTGACATCGGCGTAGGCGGACGTGAGGTAGGCTATATGTTTGGCATGTACAAGAAGCTTACACGCGAATTCAGCGGTGTGCTCACAGGCAAGGGACTTGAGTTTGGCGGTTCGCTGATACGTCCCGAGGCCACTGGTTATGGCAACGTATACTTCCTGCAGGAGATGCTGAAGACCAAGGGAGACAGCGTGAAGGGCAAGAAAGTCCTCATCAGCGGTGCAGGAAATGTGGCTCAGTACACAGCCGAGAAGGTGCTGCAGCTGGGTGGCACCGTGCTGACCATGAGTGATTCTGATGGATATATATACGATCCAGACGGTATCGACAGAGAGAAACTTGATTACATCATGGAGCTCAAGAACATCTATCGTGGACGTATCAAGGAGTATGTGGACAAGTATCCCACAGCCAAGTATGTGGCAGGTGAAAAGCCTTGGAACGAAAAGGCCGACATTGCACTTCCCTCAGCCACACAGAACGAGATTAGCGAGGAGGCAGCCAAGGCATTGGTGGCTAATGGCGTGATAGCTGTGAGCGAAGGTGCCAACATGCCCTCCACTCCAGGTGCTATCCGTGTATTCCAGGAGGCCAAGATACTGTATTCTCCAGGTAAGGCGTCCAATGCAGGAGGTGTCTCCGTATCAGGTCTGGAGATGTCACAGAACAGCGAGCGTCTCTCCTGGACAGCAGAGGAGGTGGACAACCGTCTGCATGCCATTATGGAAAACATCCATGCCAACTGCGTGAAATATGGTACCGAGCCTGATGGTTATGTCAACTACGTAAAGGGTGCCAATGTGGCAGGCTTTATGAAGGTGGCTAAGGCCATGATGGCACAGGGAATCGTGTAATCACCATTTGTCTCCACCATCGTGTGGGGAGGGATTACTGTACAGGAAAAAAAGGGGGCGTGCCATCTTTGTGGTACGCCCTTTACTTATGACAAACAAAAACCAACAACTGGAAAATGACTCTGAAGGACACCTCATTTGTTGACCTGATGCTGAAGCGCATCTGCAATGTGCTTATCGTGGCCAATCCCTATGACGCGTTCATCCTGGAGGATGATGGACGAGTGGATGAAAAAATCTTTTCGGAATATGCACGTCTGGGCCTTCGCTTCCCACCCCGATTCATACAGGTGGCATGCAAGCGGGATGCCGAGGTGCATATGGCCACAGAGAAGATAGATCTGGTCATCTGTATGCCAGCAGCAGAGGACAACAGCGTGTTTGACATAGCACGCTCCATCAAGCATGATTATCCCGATGTGCCTATCGTGGTGCTGACCCCTTTCAGTCATGGTATCACACGCAGAATGCAGAATGAGGATCTCTCTGCATTCGAGTATGTGTTTTGCTGGTTGGGAAACACCGAACTGCTCCTTAGCATCATCAAGCTGATGGAGGACAGGATGAATCTGGAGCACGACATACGCAGCGCAGGTGTCCAGATGATACTCCTGGTGGAGGATAGCATACGCTTCTACAGCAGCATCCTGCCCAACCTGTACCGCTTCGTGCTGCAGCAGAGTCTGGTCTTCGCCACCGAGGCTTTGAATACCTCGCTGGAGACACTTCGCATGCGCGGACGTCCAAAGATAGTCTTGGCACGCAACTATGAAGAGGCATGGCAGCTCTATCAGCGCTTTGCCAGCAACACCTTAGGGGTCATCAGCGACTGCCGCTTCCCTCTGCTGCCAGGAGGAGAGAAGGACGAGGAGGCTGGATATAACCTCCTGAAGGTCATCAGGCAGAATGACCCTTATATCCCCCTGATAATGGAATCGGCCGAGAGTGACAAGGAGGAGTTGGCCAGGAAGTGCAAGGCACATTTCATCGACAAGAATTCCAAGAAGATGGATGTGGACTTGCGGGCTCTGATACTGAAGTACTTTGGCTTTGGTGACTTTGTCTTCCGCGATCCCGACACCATGCAGGAGGTCATCAGAATACGAAACCTGAAGGATCTGCAGGACAACATCATGACGGTCCCCACCCGCAGTCTGCTTTACCATATCACACACAACAATGTGAGCCGATGGCTGGCCAGCCGTGCCCTCTTCCCCATATCGGAGTTCCTCAAGGGCATCACCTGGGAGAATCTGCAGGACGTGGATGCTCACAGGCAGATTATTCTGGATGCCATAGTGGCATATCGCAGGATGAAGAACCAGGGTGTGGTGGCCGTCTTCCAGCGTGAGCGTTTCGACCAGTACTCCAACTTTGCCCGCATCGGTGATGGCAGTCTGGGAGGAAAGGGCCGAGGCTTGGCATTCATTGACCATTTGCTCAAGAGGCATACTGACCTAAATGAGCGGGAAGGCGTGACGGTGAAGATACCCAAGACCGTGGTGCTCTGTACCGACGTCTTTGATGAGTTTATGGATGCCAATGACCTGTATCAGGTGGCTCTGAGTGACATCCCCGACGAAGAGGTTCTGCAGCACTTCCTGCGTGCACGGCTGCCTATGCGCCTGCTGGGCGACCTGGAAGCCTTCCTTCATGTGGTGGATGGGCCTATAGCCGTGCGCAGCAGCAGCTTGCTGGAGGATTCCCATTATCAGCCCTTTGCGGGTGTATACAGTACCTATATGGTTCCCTATGCTGGTGACAAGTATGAGCGGCTGTCCATGCTCTCTCAGGCTATTCGCGGAGTCTATGCCAGCGTGTATTACCGAGGCAGCAAGGACTATATGACGGCCACCAGCAATGTCATCGACCAGGAGAAGATGGCTGTCATCCTGCAGGAGGTGGTGGGAGAGCGGCATGGTGATATCTTCTATCCCGTCATCAGCGGCGTGGCTCGCAGCGTGAACTATTATCCTATAGGGGACGAGAAGGCCGAGGAGGGTACCGTCTCACTGGCTATGGGACTGGGAAAATACATTGTGGATGGAGGGGTAAGCCTGAGGGTATGTCCTGCCCATCCTCATCAGGTACTTCAGACCAGCGAGATGGAGATAGCCTTGCGCGACACGCAGACGCATTTCCTGGCTCTGAGGGCAACCAGCGATTCCAACTCCGCTCCCTTGCAGGTGGATGATGGGTTCAATCTGGTGCGTGTTCCTCTGCGGGATGCCGAGCAGCATGGGACCATGCAGTGGATATGCTCCACCTACGACCCCTATGACCAATGTATCTACGAGGGTTTCTATGAGGGGAAGAACAGGAAGATACTGTCCTTTGCAGGGGTGCTTCAGCATGATGTGTTCCCCTTGCCAGAACTCATGCGCAAGGTTCTCGAGTACGGTCAGACCGAGATGCAGCGCCCCGTGGAGATAGAGTTCGCCGTGAATCTCCATGCCGACAAGACGGGAGAGTTCTATATGCTGCAGATACGTCCCATGGTGGACAATCGCATGGAGATCAACGAAGACCTGACGCTGATTCCCGACGAGGACTGTCTCCTGCGCTCACATAATGCCATCGGGAATGGGGTCATCATGGACATCTCCGACGTGGTGTACGTGAAGACCGATGGGTACACGCCCTCTCAGAATCCATCCATAGCAGAGGAGATAGAGAGAGTGAACCGTAATTTCCTGGCCCAGGGCACACCGCCCGATGCCAATGGGGAGATAGGCTCTCAGGCATCGTCCTACCTCTTGATAGGGCCTGGCCGATGGGGCAGCAGCGACCCCTGGCTTGGTATACCGGTCAAGTGGCCGAACATTAGTGCCGCGCAAGTGATAGTGGAAGCTGGGCTGAACAATTTTCAGGTGGATCCCAGCCAGGGTACACATTTCTTCCAGAACCTGACATCCCTGGGGGTCTGTTACCTCACCATCAACGCTTTCCGGCAGGATGGAGTCTACAGACAGGACGTTCTCAATGCCTTGCCTGCCGTGTATGAGACTCCGCATGTGAGGCACGTACATCTGCCTTCACCGCTTACCATCAAGGTGGATGGGCGTCACAAGGAGGCCGTGGTGCTTATGCCATGAGCGCAGCGGGGGTGGGGTGGCCCATCCCCAGCTCTGATGCCTTTCGCCCAGTCAATGAGGTATCTGACGGAAAGGGGTCTTTTTTTCTCTCTCAGGAGTTGCTCCCTGTGTGGAAAAGTTGCTAACTTTGTCTCATAAAACCGTTTCAACACTTATAAAACAAAAAAATCAAATGAAGAAAATTAAGTACATGGCTCTGCTGCTCATGGCAGGCATGACCTTCGCTGCCTGCAGTGAGGAAGATGATTTCAATCCAGCAGAAGATGAGGAGAAGACTGCTGTCGTAAACTTCGAGGGTAGCTATTTCTCTGCTCTTGTGGACTCACCTCAGTATGGTGGCACTCTGCTCTATGGCGAGTTTGCCAGCAACTACCGTTGGACAGATCCCACCACCACACTCTCAGGAGGGATGACCAACAAGTGGGGCGGTATGTATGGATTCTCCGAGGGAGGAGTGGCCATCAGCAACTATATAGATGAGAAGACCGACTCTCTGCATAGCTTCATGGACCAGCTGGCTATTCCCCTCTCCAATGGTTCGCAGAACTTCGCCGTAATCTTTGATGAGGCCACCATCTTCTTTGCCGACGATGTAGCCCGTGAAGTGAAGAGCCTGGACCTGATAGGTACCACATACATGCTGAGCGTGGCCAAGCTCGGGGATGGCTATGCTCGTGCCTTGACACTCAACAGCGATTACCTGAATGTCCTCATCGAAGGTTTTGAGGGAGAGACATCCAAGGGTGTGGTGAAGGTGGCTATTTGTGCCGCAGGAGGCTTCATGGAGAAGTGGTACACCTGCAACCTCTCTTCCTTGGGCAAGGTGACCTCCCTGAAGTTCACCATGGAGGGTAGTGATATGGGTGCATACGGACTGAACACCCCTGCCTATGTGGGCATGGACAATGTGGTAGTCAAGCTGTAAATCCGTTCAGCATACGGAGCCAGTCTGGTTCTCATCAGATGGGCTCGCAGGTAAAGGGCAGTTTCCGCAAGGAGGCTGCCCTTTAACTTTCTTCTTGCAGCCCCATGCGGCAAACAGAACAAAGATCACCAGAAAAATCTGGGGGCTACAGAGACTCGTATGGGGTGTGTCTCTCCTCCCTTATCTCTTATCCAGAATAGGACTGATGATTTCGGTGCCAGTTTTACCCATCTCAGACGCAGTGCACTGCAACCGCTCCCGCAGTGCACTGCATCCGCCCTTGCAGTGCACTGCATCCGTCCCTGCAGTGCACTGCCTCTTTTCACCGCAAACGTTTGCACCCGCCATCGTAAACGTTTGCATCCGCCATCGCAAACGTTTGCATCCGCCATTGCAAACGTTTGCGGTGAAAAGATGCCTTTTGTGGAATCCCTTCCTCCAGGTTTTTCTACTGACCCTAAAAGTCGAGGCGGAAGAGGTTTCCTTGTGTTTGCAGCAGCAGGCTGTTCCCCCATGCGGCACAGTCCTCCAGTTCTCCAAAGGTGGCCTTGCTCAAGTCTATCACATTCTGCATGGTGCGGGTGTTCAGATTCCACACATAGAGGATGGAAGGATGCTTATCAGAGCCAAAGCCTGTGGGCATGAAGAGCTGGCCATTGCGGATGAAGAGTCCCTGGCCGATGGGCATAAAGGGATGATGGTATGTATCCTCCACGAGGTAATTCTCCAGAATATCCTTCTCGGTAAGTGTCACCCGTCCGTTCTCTCCCTCGTCTATCTTTGGTAAACGGAACTTGACGATGCGGTGCTTGTTGGCTGCATCTTCATTATTGATTGTATTCCCATATCCGTAGAGCATATTGTTCTCACGGTCGATGACCCATTGCAAGGCATAGCCAAAGAGATGGTTCTGGTCCTGGAAGTGAATGACCTGTACAGTCTGTGTGGACTTCATATCGCGAGCGATGCGCTCCACAAAAAGCACATCCTTCATTCCCTGCCATGGCTGTCGTGCGCATTGGCTCACGTACAACAGGGGCAAGGGGTCAGATGCATCATATCGATAGGAGGAGAGAGTCACCACATTGCTGTGATTGTTCTCATCAAAGCAATCCATCTTGAAGGGCTCCACAATCCTCTTGAGCTGTTTGCCATCATAATTATAGATGGTCATCCATCCGCGATTTTGGGTACTCAGCACCAGGTCTCCATAGACTTCCATGCCCTGGAAGCTTTCCTGACGATTGCCCTGCCTGGCTCCCTGCAAGGCACTCACCAGCTGCACCCTGACCGTATTCTCACACATTGAGACAGGTTGTCCTGAATAGGTGACCACTTCCGAGCCTGGGGAAGTCGAGTTCTGGGCAGAGGACATCAGGCCTGTAAGCATCAGGCCAATAAAGATTGTTGTTGTTTTCATTACTGCAGATATTGTTTGAAGTGACTGGTGATTTGGCGGAAGAGGTGTGCACGGGTATTACCTCCGTAGATACTGTGATTGCGATTGGTGTAGGTCAGTTCACGGAAGTCCTTGTCGGCCTGCACCAGAGCTTCGGTATATTCAGCAGCATTGCGGAAATGCACGTTGTCATCAGCAAGTCCATGCACCAGGAGCAGATGACCGCTGAGCTGTGGTGCCCTTGAGATGGGCGACTGGTCATATCCATCGCCATTCTCCTTGGGAGTACGCATGAAGCGCTCCGTATAGACGCTGTCATAGTATCGCCAGTCGGTGGGCGCTGCCACGGCTACTCCAGCAGCAAAGACGCCTCGTCCCTCACTCATGCTCATCAGGGTGCAGAATCCCCCATAGCTCCATCCCCAGATACCTATCCGGCTGGCATCCACATAGGGAAGTGATGCGGCATAGAGAGCGGCCTCCACCTGGTCATGGCTCTCCAGCTGTCCGAGTTTCAGATAGGTACATTGTTCGAAGTCACGTCCTCGTCCTCCTGTACCTCTTCCGTCCACAATCAGGCTGATGAATCCCTGCTGTGCCAGATACTGTTCGTAGAGCATTCCTCCCATATTGCCTGCATTCCAGCTGTCCAGCACTTGCTGGCTGCCGGGACCGCTATACTGATACATGACCACGGGATACTTCTGACTCTCATTGAAATTGGGTGGCAGCACCATCAGACCATTCAGCTGCACACCATCCTTGGTGGTGAAGGAGATAATGCGTCGCTCTCCCAAAGTGAGGGCAGCCAACTTGCTTTTCAGTTCGGCATTGTCCTCCAGGGTGCTGAGTGTCTTTCCATTGGCATCGCAGAGGGTGGTCACAGGCGGTGTGTTCAGATTGCTCCACACGTTCATGAAGTATCGGCATCCCTTGCTGAAGACGGCATTGTTGGTTCCCTTCTGAGTGCTCAGCTTGGTGGTCTTTCCTTTCACATCGGTCTTGTAGATGGCCTTGTAGAGCGGTCCTTCCTGGTGGCTGGCATAATAGGTCACTCCCAGTCGGGAATCATATCCATAGAAGTCTGTCACCACATGGTTGCCCTGGGTGAGGGTTCGCTTGAGTGTTCCATTTAGGTCATAGAGATAGAGCTGATTCCATCCGCTTCGCTCACTCATGACCACGAATCCGTTGTCGATGGGTGTGAAGCTCTTATACACGTTCTCCGAGATGTACTTCTCCGTCTCGTCGCGCAAAATAAGTCGGCACTCCGTGCTGCGTGGGTTGGCCACGTAAATATCCAGCCGGTTCTGATGACGGTTTTGGGTAAGAACCAGGAGTTTCAGAGGGTCGTTGGTGAAGGTGATGCGAGGGATGTATCCGTCGGGATCCAGGGGCAGCTGCATCTGTCTGATTACACGGCTCTTGATGTCGAAGCTATGTACCGTGACGGTGCTGTTGGTGGCTCCTGCCACAGGATACTTGTAGGAGTAGGCTCCGGGGTACTGAGCATACTCATCCTTGACGGGTGCGAGTCCCTTGTAGAGGGGGAAGGAGAAGGTGGGAACCTCACGCTCGTCATACTTGACCCATGCCAGCATGGTGGCATCGGCATTGAAGTCGAAGGCACGGCTGAGCGAGAACTCCTCCTCATTGACCCAATCGGGTTTCCCATTGAGTACCTCTCCAAACTTGCCATCCTTGGTGACCTGAGTCTCGCTATTGTTGAACAGGAGCTTTATGATGAACAGGTTTCCATCTCTGACGAATGCCACCATGTTGCCGTCGGGGCTCCACTTAGGTACTTCCTGGGCACCATTCTCACTCAAGGGAGCCAGACTCTTGTTCTTGATATTATATATGTAATAGTTGGCCGTGCGGCTATGACGATAGATGGCACGGGTATCGGTCTGCAGCAGGATATGCTTCTCGTCGGGACTCATGATATATCCGTCTATGCGAGGGATGCGTATCCTCTGCTTGATGGCATCTGGGTCAAAGAGCACTCCCGTCTGCTTTCCTGTACGGAAACTGTAGCAGAGAATCTGTTTCCCGTCTGCGCTCAACTGGCTGTAGCTCTCGCCACCAGCCAGCGGTGTGACTCCGCTAATATGCTTTGCTGAATAAACGCCCCGAGTCAGGTGATCAATAGTAAGTTCCTCTGCGCCACAGAGCAGAGCATGCCCACAGAGCAGAGCGAACAGTAAGAGTATCTTTTTCATATTTGCCGTATATTTGTTTCTTTATCTATAGGCACAAAGATACGATAATTCGCTAAAAAGGAAAGCCTGCCCATACGCCTATTCTCCTTTTTTATATACTTTTGCTGAATGGAATACAAGGAATTTGGAACCTGGCTGCAAGCCGAACTGGGCTGCAAGGCTCAGAAGCTGTCTGTGGATGCGGGCCTGACATGCCCCAATAGGGACGGGACTTTGGGACGCGGAGGATGTACCTTCTGTGATAACCGCACCTTCAATCCCGCCTATTGCCGACAAGGGGGTTCCATAACGGACCAACTGGAAGCGGGCAAGCGGTTCTTCTCCCGTAAGTACCCCACGATGAAATACCTGGCATACTTCCAGTCCTATTCCAATAGCTATGGCACTCTGTCACATCTGAAGGAGCTCTACGAGGAAGCCTTGCGGGTGCCCGACGTGGTGGGCCTGGTCATTGGTACTCGTCCCGACTGCATGCCCGATGCTCTGCTGGAGTATCTGGAGGAACTCAACAGGCGCACTTTCCTGCTGGTGGAGTATGGTGTGGAGAGTGCCAATGAGGAGACGCTGGTACGCGTAAACCGTGGACATACCTTCGCTCAAGCCCGAGAATGTATCATCCGAACGGCCCAAAGAGGCATACGGGTGGGAGTGCACATGATACTGGGATTCCCCTGGGAGACACGTTCGGAACTTATCCGACAAGCCCAGCTGATAGCCTCCCTGCCTATCACCACGCTCAAGCTCCATCAGTTGCAGGTAATCCGAGGCACACAACTGGCTCGGGAATATGAGCTCCACCCCTGGCCGCTACCCACAGCAGAGGAATACGTGGACCTGGTACTGGAATACATCAGCCATCTGCCTCCCTCTCTTGTGCTGGAGCGCTTCGTAAGCCAAAGTCCGCCCGAGTATGTCATCGCTCCCCGTTGGGGTCTCAAGAATCATGAGTTTAGCGCACTGGTCAAGAAAGCCATACAGAAACGTTCAACCCAACTCGGCCAATAGACCAATTCGGGTTGAACGTTTCACATTTTGCTATCATCCTTTTACGGCCGTATATGGAAAGTGAGGGTATCGGGGCAGAACTCCACTCCCTGACGGGCAAAGAAGCGAGCCACCGATCCATCTGCGGCCAAATCACGAGGCTTGCCCACACAGATGCCCTTATCAGCCATCAGCCAAAGTATGTCGCTCAGCTGCAAAGCCAGTTCCACATCATGCGTACTTAGCAGGACTGCCTTGTGCATATCATGTGCCAAACGGCTCAGCAAGCGCATGGTCTCTATTCTGGATGGATAATCGAGGAAGGCCGTGGGTTCATCCAGCAGGATGAAAGGTGTCTGTTGTGCCAGAGCCTTGGCTATGACGGCCTTTTGCCTCTCACCATCGCTCAACGAATGTACCTGTCGCTCAGCCAGATGCCTAAGGCCCACCATGCTCATGGCTTCATCCACCACGCGCTTGTCCTCTGCCTTCAGTCTGCCGAAGAAACTGGTATAGGGAGTGCGCCCCATGCCCACCAATTCGCGTACCGACAGGCCTTGCACATCAACGGATTCCGTGAGCACCACACTCATGAGATGAGGCAGATGCTCCACATCAATCTGCTGGATGGGCTTCTCGTTCACCAGAACTTGTCCGCCCAGGGCCTTCTGGAATCCAGCGATGGTACGCAAGAGGGTACTCTTGCCCGTGCCATTAGTTCCTAACAGACACACCAGCTGGCCCTCAGATAGACTGGCATTCAGTCCCTCCGACACCACCGTCCGTCCGTATCCGACGCTTAGGTCCTGCAGTCTGATCTCCATCACTTACGCTATATTTTTTTTCTTCTTTCCAGCCCTGTGTTCTGGGTCATCCCATCTCATTCAAAGGCGGGACAATACTTGTAGCCCAACTGGCGGTAGAGAGCCTGCAAGGCGGGCAGACGATTCTGGCTGAAGTCATCGTAATTCTTGGCCTCAGGTTGCATCCACTGCACCTCACACATCGCAGCCAGACGAGGCAAGAGCATATACATCGCATGGTCAGGACTTACCACATACTCTGTCCACAGATTGCATTGGGCACCCATGATGTATTTGCTCTCTTCCTCGGTCAGTTCTGCAGGCACAGGTTCCATGCTGTACACCTTGCTCAGGGGCAGATAGCCACCGATGGCCAAGGGCTGGCGGGCAGGATCCTTGAGCTGATAATAATCGATATAGCAATGGCTGGTGGGAGTCATCACCACATGATGATGCTGGCGTGCTGCTTCGATGCCGCCTTGGTATCCTCGCCAACTCATCACGCTGGCCTTGTCGCTCAAGCCACCTTCGAGGGTCTCGTCCCATCCGATGATGTCACGTCCCTTGGCCGAGAGATAAGCCTCTATATCCTTATTTATATAGGTCTGTAATTGAGCTTCATTCTTCAGTCCCAGTTCCTTCATCTTGGCCTGACACTTGCTGCAGCTCTTCCATCGGGTACGAGGGCTCTCATCACCACCTATATGAATCAGCTTGCCAGGAAACACCTCACACACCTCGTCCATCACCTTATGCAGGAAGTCCAGGGTCTTGGGATTGCCAGCACAAAGCACGTCCTTAGAAATTCCCCACTGAGTCCATACCTCATAGGGACCTCCCGTACAACCCAGTTCGGGATAAACGCTGAGTGCGGCCACCATATGTCCGGGAAGGTCTATCTCGGGAATGACGGTAATGAACCGTTCGGCTGCATAGCGCACTATCTCCTTCATCTCCTCCTGGGAATAATAGCCCGTCTCGGGAGTATCGTCATAGAGCGCATTGGCAGGATCGTTCAATCCCAGGTTCTTGCCGATGATGGTGTGAGGGCGAACACTTGCCTTGGCAGCCAGTTCGGGCAAGGACTTCATCTCGAATCTCCATCCCTGATCATCGGTCAGATGCCAATGGAAACGGTTCACTCCATGCAGAGCCAGTATATCTATAAACTTCTTGATGAAAGCCACGGGGAAGAAGTGGCGGGCGCAGTCAAGTTCCGTGCCACGGTAGGCAAATCGAGGTTCGTCGGTGATGGTCACATAAGGCAGCTTCAGCGTATCGCCCTGCTCTCCCGACAGGCTCTTGCGAAGTGTCTGCAATCCATAGAAGACTCCACTCTCGCTGGCTCCCTGAATGCTGATTCCCTTCTTGTCTATCCTGATGGCATAGGCCTCGGGATTACTGCTCTTCAGGCCCAGAGTGAGTTGCAATCCTGCTTTGACCTTCTTGCTGGCCTCGCAAGCCGTAAGTGAGAAATACTCTGCGGCAAACTGCGCGTTCCTCTTCATCACTTCATTTCCCTGAGGATAAGTCACGGGCTGACCTTTAATCAGGAGCGCCACCTGACCACCGGGAGCCACCTCCACTTGCTTGGGCAAGGGAATAGTCTGATAGGTAACCTGAGCATTGGCCAAAAGTCCAAAGCCAGCACCGACAAGCATTAAGAGAATTCTGTTCATAGTAATGAGTATTTAGGGGTTAAGAATAAGTCAAGAACGGTTTTTTCTCAGAATCACATAGAGTATCACGGGAGTTCCTATTATAGGTGTGATGACATTGACAGGAATAACCGTACCCTCAGAGGGCAATGTGCAGAGAAGATTGCAGCCCAGAGCAAGCATGGCACCCAACAGCATGGTGGCAGGCAGCAGCACACGGTGCAAACTGGTGCGGAGCAGCATGCGGGCTATATGGGGAACGGCCAATCCTAGGAAGGATATCGGGCCGCAGAAGGCCGTGGTGGTGGCAGTAAGCAGACCCGTCACCAGGAGGAGCATCTGTCTTACACGGCCCACATTCACGCCCAGGCTGTGCGCATAACGGTCGCCCAGCAGCAGAGCATCCAGCGGCTTCACCAGCAGAATGGCACAAGCCAGGCCCGCCAGCAGGAGCGTGCAGTAGAGAGGGAGGCGGTCCGAGGAGATACTGCTGAAGTTGCCCATGCCCCACAGCACATAGTTGTGCACACCCTCCTCAGTACCCATATAATTGAGCAGCTGGATGATGCTGCCCGTGAGATGGCTGATGACCACTCCTGCGATGAGCAGGGTGACGGCATTGCGAAGGATATGGGAGAGAGTCATGAGCAGCATCATGACCAGCAGAGCTCCTGCCATGGCAGCCATGATGACCAGCAGATACCCTTGTACAGAAAGGTCGCCCAGGGTGAGTGAGCCTCCGAGCAGCAGCATCACCACTGCCACACCCAGACTGGCACCTGCATCGATGCCCAGGATGGAGGGACCTGCCAAGGGATTGCGCAGAGACGTCTGCAGCATCAGTCCGCAGGTGCTCAGCGAAGCACCACAGAGCAGGGCCGTAACAGCCTGGGGCACACGGCTCTCCCTGATGATATAAGCCCAGGCAGCAGGAACCTCTGACTGTGCTCCCGTGAGAATCTCCCACACCGAACGTGGCGGGATGTGAACCGAGCCGAACCACACATTGCACAGCGCCAGTACAAGCACTAGCAGCACGAGGAGGAATATGGTGAGACTATGCTTCATGGGACACGATGGAAATACTCACGGACAGGAGAGATGCCCAACTGTGGATGCAGGAGAGCCACCAAGTTCTCTAGGAGCAAGTCGGGATGGAAGGGTGTCTCCTCATAAAACTTCATCTCATAAGGGTCACAAGTCCACACCTGGGCCCGTATGCCACGGAGCAGGGGGGTGTCGGCCACCAGCTGAGCCTTGCTCTGCAGTCCGTAGGTCTTCACCAGCCATATCTCCGAGCCCAGAGCACGCTCCAGCACATGCTCTATGCTCAGGGGAGCGCTGCCCGTGCCAGGGATATCGCTGAAGAGGTAATCAGCACCGGCATCGGCATACATCTGCCCCATGGGACTGCCGCCTGCCGGCATAAACCACTGCCCATTGTAGGGAGCCTCACAGATGAGGCGGGGGCGCTGCGAACTATGGCCAGCCTGCTGCTTCAGCTGCTGGTATCTGGAGGCCACACCTCGGAATATACTGTCGGCCAGCTCGGCCTTACCCACAAGGCGACCATAGAACCTTATCCATTCTGCGCGGGCCAGGGCACTCACCTCCATGTAGTCGGCACACTCCACCACGGGGATATTCAGCTTTCCCAGTTTCCCATAGCCGCCATTCTGCTCATAGGGACTTCGCAATATGGCATCGGGCATCATGTCGATGAGCCTCTCCAGATTAGGCTCCATACTATTGCCCAGATGGCTTATCCGGCCGTTCTCCACCCCCGAGTGAATGTAGGGCAGAGGGTTATACTGCAAGTCACACACCCCACGCACTGAGGAGAGGGCTCCCAGCTCATGGAAGAGGGCACAGTGGACAGAAGAGAAGACGGCAGCCCTACGCAGGGGCACGTGTATGACATCCTTGCCCTCGCGGGTGGTATCCGCAGTCAGGAGATAATGAGCCAGTATCCGCCCCTCATGCCACGGGTCTTTCATGGTGACATCGATATCACCCCCACGCTCCACCATCAGCAGATTAGCGGCATAGGCCATGGGGATGGTATCTCCCTGCTGAGGTACGTGGCCGCCCTGGTCCCGCCGGCATCCCAGGAATGCCCACAGCACACATATTACCGCCATCGGCAGGAATAACTTATGACCAGACTGCCTATACATGACTTTTTCTCCTCTATTCCTCCTTCATCCATTCAGTCCCTGGCTTATCACATAGCGTGGCGATGAGAGGAACTGATGCATATACTCCTCGGCTTGGCTTACCGATGCCTGCAGCTCACAGCCCAGAGCCACATAGGTGGCCACTGCACTGGAGAGGGTATCACCCGTGCCATTGCGGTCCGTCAGGTGGAGCTTCCTCTTGGGATAGGAAGTTACCGTATCGGTGCGCGAATCATAGAGGTAGTCCACCAGATAATCCTCTCGCTCCACACTCTTGACCAGCACAGAGCAGCCCCATTGGGCCAGTTCCCGCAAGTCGGTATGGATATTGCTCAGCGAACGGCCCAGGAGGAACTCAGCCTCATGCCTGTTGGGAGTAATCAGAGTGGCCAGGGGGAAGAGAAGCCTGCGGTAAAGGTCGATGCACTCATCGCTGATGAGCTGATGACCAGCATAGTTGACCAGCACAGGGTCCACTATCAGGGGCGTCTGCCCATACTGTGCCAATGCCTGTGCCACTCCGCGTATGATGTCGGCTGCAGGCAGCACTCCCGTCTTGATGCAGTCTGCCCCCACGGTCCCGAGGAACGATTCCACCTGAGAGACCACCAGCGAGGCAGGCAGAGGATAAACACCCTTGATGCGGTTCACATCCTCGTCCACTATAGCGGTCAGAGCAGCGGCAGCCCAACCACCACAACGTGTGATGGCCTTGATGTCTGCCTGCACTCCCGCGCTTCCTAATGGCTCACTTCCTGCTATGAGGAAGACCTTACCCGTGTTATGATTCTGATTCATAATGCTGAGGACAAAGGTACGGCTTTCTTTCCTTCCACACAAAAAAAGGCTTAGGGGAATAGGGCGTTCTCAGGAGCAGGTGAAACTCACCTTTCAGTTACTGGGAGGAAGTATTGTACATTGCAAATAGCTTGACTTTACCTTTTTACCTTTTACCTTTTTACCTTTTTACCTTGCTTCTATCAGTGAACTATGTAAATACAAATGGGTGAGTTATGAATATCCGAAACTTCATATATTGATATTGAATCAGTAAAGAGAAGATTTCAGAAGAGTATCTTTTTGACGTCAAACAAGGAAACCAAGTCCTTAAGTGTTAAAAATAAGCTAGTAAATGTATTGTATGCCGTAAAAATTTTACGGAACAACTTTTTATGAGTAGCTTTGCACACTATAAAAATATCATATAGAAATCAAATGGGTATGCTTACAAGTTTCTCGGTTACAAACTATAAAGGCTTTAAAAATCGTATTGAGTGGGACTTGTCTCATCCTAGCAATTACTCTTTCAATGCTGCTGCCATTAGGGAAGGTATTGTCAAGAACGGTATCATCTATGGCCCAAACGGAGCTGGCAAGTCAAACTTCGGATTGGCTATCTTTGACATTGCCAATCATCTCTCTCATAAGTGGAAGAAGCCTGACTACTATCTGAACTATGCTTGTGCAGGACATCAGGATATGCCAGTAGAGTTTGAGTACACCTTTGCTTTAGGTGGGCATACCTTATTATATAATTATAGCAAGGTGGCTCTAGAGCAGAAGGGCAACATCGTTCGTGAACAACTGATTGTGGATGGCAATGAGGTGCTGTTGAAGGATAAAGACGTCTTGAACATTGCCAATGAGTTTGGCTTGACTCAGACAGCGATAGAGAACCTGAAGGAGAGCGCAAACAATATCTCCATCGTCAACTATCTGCTTAGTTCCGTTCCTCTTCCCAAGGGACATGCCTTGCTCTTGCTTCGGGATTTCGTCGAAAATATGTTGTTCTTTAGAAGTTTGGACAACCGGGAGTTCATCGGTCTGAAGGAGGGAGGAAGTAACATCGAGGAGTATATCATCACCCACCGCCTAGGCGACGATTTTGCAGCATACCTGAAAGAGGTAAGCGGACAAGACTACGAGTTTGCTCCCAGTGCGCAGGGCGATAATGTGCTTTACTGCTTGATGGACGGAGTGAGAATACCCTTCCAATGGGTAGCATCCACAGGTACCAAGAACCTGGAACTGCAATATTATTGGCTGAAGGAAATGGATAATGCTTCATTCGTGTTCATTGACGAGTTTGATGCATTCTATCACCATGAGCTGTCCTATAAGATTTGCAAGCGACTGTTTGAGGGAAGCAATCAGCTCTTTGTAACCACTCACGACACTTTCCTGTTGAGCAATGACCTGCTCCGGCCCGACTGCTTCTTCATTCTCAGAGACAACATGATCAAGGCCATTTGTGACATGACAGACAAGGAGCTGCGCTTTGGGCACAATCTGGAGAAACTTTATCGAGGCGGCACTTTTGGCTTATGATACTGTTTGTATTTGAAGGTGACGAACGTGAACCTCGTCTGTACAGGACTTTGGAGAGGTTATATTTCCCGAAGCAGAACGACAACATCATCTGTTCTTTCGGGAACAACATCTATGACCTTTACAGCGAGCTGCAGGAGTACGATGGTGATGGCGATATTGTCGCTCTCATGCGAGAACGTCTTGCCGATAGAGGTGATGCCACTTTGGACGGTATAAGGAACTCTGACATATCTGAAATATTTCTCTTCTTCGACTATGACTTCCAAAATTCCCAGCTGTCGCTCGAAGAGATCAACAGGCGCGTGGAAGAAATGTTGACTCTCTTTGATGATGAGACCGACAATGGGAAACTCTACATCAACTATCCCATGATAGAGTCCATCCGATACACCCAGGAACTGCCTGATGATGCGTATGCGGGCTATACGATTGGCCGTGAGGCGTGCAAAGACTTCAAGCGTCTGGCACGAGAGTTCTCCGCATACGATAGCCTGGACCATCTGCTGTTCAAGGATGGAGAAACTCCCTCAAAGGACAAATACCTGCAGGTGAAGGACAACTGGGAATATCTGAGGACTATGAATGTATGCAAGGCAAACCTGCTGACAACAGGGTTGTACACTATGCCAAGAGAGAAATCCGACATCGGTCAACTGGCTATATTCAGCAACCAACTGACGAAGTATGTGAAGCCAAATGAAAGTGTGTCCATACTGAACAGTTTCCCTATCTTCATCTATGAATATATGAAGTAGGTAATCAAATATTCAAAGACAAAGTACGAGCAGTACTAGCTTCTTTGGCTCTCTTGCAGAAATATCCTGGGAAGAGTATTGCACATTGCAAATACCTTGACTTTACCTTTTTACCTTTTACCTTTTTACCTTTTGGTAGACGGGGCTGCCTGGCGAAGTCAGGCGAGCGTACACATAGGGGACGGTTGAAACATCCCATTTTCAACTCACCTATTCCTTTTTTTTATCAGCCCCTTCCGATGTGCCTGCTCCCAACATGCTCATTACATAATCAGGATTTTTAAAGTTCTTACGCCACCATGATTCGCCCCCTTCTGCGACATTGATTATTTAAAAAATTCTAGTGTTCTATCGCTCCAGATATTGGAAGAACCATAAGAAGTCTTTAATGACAAATGACCTTAATGGCCACGAACAATGGCGCACTTATGGGGTTCATTTATATGTCACTTATGAGGTTCATTTACATGTCACCCATTGGGGTACGATTATATGTCACTCATTGAGGGGCAAGGAGTTAGGCTACCAATTTTATTAGAATTCTCTTAAAAATTTTGGTGCATTCTTAGCAAAATACTACTTTTGCAAAAATCACTTATAACATGGAAAATTTCAAACTTTTCGATCCAATGACAATGGACAGCAATATGCTTCCAAATGTAGCAGGTAATTATGTTTTCCTTTTACGCAAAGGAAGTCAGTTACCTAAAGTAGACATTGAGCCCAAAATACCCGAAGTCACTTTAGATGGTAATACTTATCAAGCAATCTATACCGGTATTGCAAGAAAGTGTCTCAGAAATAGGGACTACCGCAATCACTTTGTGGACAATGACGCAAGTCGTTCAACTTTGAGGAAATCGATAGGTAGCCTTTTCGGATATGATTTAATACCACGAAAAGAGGGTGATTTAAAATATAAAAAATTCAAACCGGCTGATGAAGAAAAGTTGACTGAATGGATGATGAGCAACCTACTACTTGCCTTTGTTGAAAATGCCGACCCTAAGTCGATGGAAGACAAACTTATCGCAGAGCTGAATCCGCCTCTAAACCTTGAAATGAACCACAACAAGGTGAATGCAGAGTTCAGAGCGTTGTTAAGTAAGTTAAGATGCAGACCTGTTATTGGATCTGCAGCACACTTCATTTCTTCTATGAAAACGACAACAATAAAAGCAAGAGCTACACAATCTTGTTATCCTAAAAATGGAGTAAAAATAATCCAGAGAAACGTCAACTTTAACAGAGAAACCAACAATTATAAATGTAAGTTTAACGATAGCTCAACCTTTGAAATTTTAAGAGTAGAATGCTCTTATAATGGAGAAATAAAAGTGTATGAGATAGAGTCAAAATACCTGTCAGGCAGAGATTCTATCACATTCTATGCCTATCAGAATGGTAAAACATTCACTATTGAATGGCAAAAAGCCGTTGCATATTATATAAAGGAGATAAAGTTATGAATCTCTACCAAGTAGAAATAACAACAGACGCAGACTTAGTTACCATAATTGTTAATGCAGATGATGAAAACGAAGCTATTGCAATTGGAGTCGCTATGTTTGATGCAGGCCAATTAGACACAGCAGGCTCTTTTGTTGTAAATATTGCAGCCTTTCCGGCTTGAATTTAAAAAGAAATAAGTAGGTGTCTATTAGGGCAATCGGGGCTCATATATGCATCTGCTTTGTGGCTTTGAAAGTATACAAGGAATTGGAGCGCATGCTGAAAGTCTCAGAGATTAAAATGAGCGTAGACAAGGTGCTTGCATTGGCTAAGACTATCATAACCATACAAATTAAGCTACCTCTGAACAAGGAGGTTTATACCCAAACCATGCTGATGGCAAGACATCAAAAAATAGCTAAACTATTTGATGGAGATTTCTGGGTGACGCAATGACGAAGTCAGGAAAAACTATCAATAAAAAATGGCCCTTCCCCCTCACTGATTGAAAAAGGACCTGTAGAGAATATTGTAACTGAATGATATTGAGAAAGGTAAAAAGGTAAAAGGTAAAAAGGTAAAAACAACC
>SAMEA3663036__coassemble_298_pt1 | contig 24022 bp, 20 predicted proteins | sample SAMEA3663036__metabat2_high_PE_022 | metagenome-assembled genome bin SAMEA3663036 (sample SAMEA3663036) | pig gut metagenome | biome: pig gut; feature: pig-associated habitat; material: faeces | place: France | collected 2012
TTCTAATGGCGGTCATTAGAAAATGATAGGTTTATATTCTAATGACCGATTTGGGATAAACCGACCCATCCTCTGGCGTACTGCTACATCACCCGGGCAAAATGGTTTATTCCTGTTTATCGCCTTGGCGAGGATGGTGACCTTCTGTAAGGAAGGTGGTGATATGCTTTCGGTTTGGGCGTTAAGAGCTTGCTCTTATAAGACCAGAGCGGAAGCATAGCATCAGGGCAACGCCCTCCATCCTCGCCAAGGGGTTTATTTGGTTTTTGTCTTGCTCGCAGTCTCGCATAGGAAACAATCCGTCCAATCCGTTAAATCCGTTGTAGAATGAAAAACCACATGCACTCTGGTGCCTGGAGGGCAGTACGCCAGAGGACAGGTCTCTCATCCGCCATTATGTACCCTTTTCCTGCAGTGCACTGCATCCGCCCTTGCAGTGCACTGCGGGAAAAGAGCTCTGTGTTTGTTCCCTCTCGTTCGCTTGCATTCATCTTTTTTCCTTTTGATATTTACCTTATTAAAGTTCCTGTTTTTCTCCCCTTTTAATTCAATAAAAAATTGTATATTTGCATGTTCAAAAGTAAGGATAAGAATACATTTACAGAAATGGAAGACATACAGAAGAACAGTTCGGAGTACAGTGCCTCCAATATACAGGTGCTGGAGGGTCTGGAGGCTGTGCGTAAGCGTCCAGCCATGTACATCGGCGACATCAGCAAGAAAGGCCTACATCATCTGGTGTATGAGACTGTGGACAACTCTATCGACGAGGCTTTGGCAGGTTATTGCACCCATATCGAGGTTGCTATCAACGAAGACAATAGTATCACCGTTCAGGACAACGGTCGTGGTATCCCCGTGGACATCCATGAGAAGGAGGGCGTCAGTGCCCTTGAGGTGGTGATGACCGTTCTGCATGCCGGCGGTAAGTTCGATAAGGGCAGTTATAAGGTGAGCGGCGGTCTCCATGGTGTGGGTGTCAGTTGTGTGAATGCCCTCTCCACCCATATGCTCTCCCAGGTGTTCCGTGATGGAAAGATCTATCAGCAGGAATATTCCTGTGGCAAGGCTCTCTATCCCGTGAAGGTGGTGGGTGAGACGGACTTGCGTGGCACACGTCAGCAGTTCTGGCCCGATGGGAGCATCTTCACCACCACCACCTATGATTTCGATGTGCTGGCCAACCGTATGCGCGAACTGGCTTATCTGAATGCCGGTATCACCATCACACTTTCCGACCTTCGTCCCGATGAGGAGGGTAGAACCCGCACAGAGAAATATTACAGCGAGGGAGGTCTGCGCGACTTCGTTCGCTTCGTGGATAGCAGTCGTACTCATCTCTTTGATGATGTCATCTATCTCTGCACAGAGAAGCAGGGTGTGCCCATCGAGGTGGCCATCATGTACAACACAGGATACAGCGAGAATCTCCATTCCTATGTCAACAATATCAATACCATAGAGGGTGGAACCCATCTGCAGGGCTTCCGTACCGCTCTCACTCGCACTCTGAAGACCTATGCCGAGAAGGAGTGTGTGAAGGAACTGGAGAAGCTGGTCAAGAACAAGGTGGAAATCAGTGGAGAGGACTTCCGCGAGGGACTCACTGCCGTTATCTCCATCAAGGTGGCCGAACCGCAGTTTGAAGGACAGACCAAGACCAAGCTGGGTAACAGCGAGGTGGCAGGAGCCGTGCAGCAGGCTGTGGGTGAGGCTCTCTCCACCTATCTGGAAGAACATCCCCGCGAGGCCAAACTTATCGTGGACAAGGTGATACTGGCTGCCACGGCACGTGTGGCTGCACGCAAAGCCCGTGAGAGCGTACAGCGCAAGAGTCCAATGGGTGGCGGTGGCCTTCCCGGCAAATTAGCCGACTGCTCTGACCGTGATCCTGCCAACTGCGAACTCTTCATCGTGGAGGGTGACTCCGCAGGCGGTTCTGCCAAGCAGGGCAGAAAGCGTCAGTTCCAAGCCATCCTGCCCATTCGCGGTAAGATCTTCAATGTGGAGCGCGTGATGTGGCACAAGGCTTTCGAGCATGAGGAGGTGAACAATATCATCCAGGCCCTGGGTGTACGCTTTGGTTTGGGCGAAGACAGCAAGGAAGCCAATTATGAGAAGCTCCGTTATTATAAGGTTATCATCATGACCGATGCCGACGTGGATGGTTCTCATATTGACACTCTGCTCATGACCCTCTTCTATCGTTATATGCCCGAACTCATCCAGAAGGGTCATCTCTACATCGCCACTCCTCCCCTCTATCGTTGCCGAGTGGGAAATGTGGAGGAGTACTGCTATACGGATGCCGACCGTCTGCGCTTCATGGAGAAGTACAACGGCGGTAAGGAGGACGGCATGTTCACTCAGCGCTACAAAGGTTTGGGTGAGATGAAGCCCGAGCAGTTGTGGGAGACCACCATGGATCCCGACCGCCGTTTGCTCAAGCAGGTGAGTATCGATGATGCTGCCAGTGCCGACTATGTGTTCTCCATGCTGATGGGTGAGGATGTGGGTCCGCGCCGCGAGTTCATCGAGCAGAATGCCACCTTTGCTCAGATTGATGCCTGAGCAGGTAGCTCACCTATATATATAAATAATGTATAATCCCGCCCCTGAGAGTTCCTTCCTCAAGGGCGGGATTTTATATGTGTAGTAGGGGATTCATGTCTTGTGGACAGCTGGCCGTAAGACAAAAACCGCAAAAACCCCTGTCCTCTGGATTGTTTTCTACCATGGATTAAACGGATAGAACGGATTCGCATTTGGGAAGAAATAGATCAAAAAGTTTGTTGCTTTCCCTGGGCTTACGCCCTTACAGTCAGGTAGTGATGTCCATCCATGCAAGCAAGCTTGCCTGACTGAACCTCCCCACCCGTCTGGTCTGCCCATAGGCAGACGGAAAGCCACAAAGCAAAATAGCTGCCTTTGGCAGTACAAAATAGGCTCCCCTGGAGCCACAACTATATCCTTCGCCTGGTGGAGAGGCTCCGCTCCCGTCCTCTGGCGTACTGCCCTCCAGGCATCAGTATCGAGTGTGGGACTATCCTGGCACACCTCCTCCGTCGGTGTACCAGGTTACTCATGGTACTGCCCTCCAGGCAGCAGAGTGCTATGTGAGTCATCGTGTCCTGTACGTTTAGTATTAGAGGACTGCCACATTATCAGGAGGGGAAGGTTTATTCCTGTTTATCGCCTTGGCGAGGATGGTGACCTTCTGTAAGGAAGGTGGTGGTATGCTTCTGGTTTGGGCTTTAAGAGCTTGCTCTTATAAGACCAAGGCGTAAGCATAGCAGCAGGGCTCATAGCCCTCCATCCTCTCCAAGGGGTTTTCCCGGTTTTTGTCTTGCCCTTAGCCTCGCATAGGCAACAATCCGTCCAATCCGTTAAATCCGTGGTAAAAATATAAAACCATCAGCACTCCGGTGCCTGGAGGGCACTACTTTGAGTAACCGAGGGCATCGCCCTCGGTATAGATAGCATACCACTAATGCTGCCTGGAGGGCAGTACGCCAGAGGATAGGCTTGTTTCTAACACGGATTGGACGGATAGAACGGGTACGTCCTGTGGTCACCAGTGTCATAAGACAAAAACATAATAAACCCCGTGCGCTTGATGCAAGATGTCTCTTACGAGCCATTGATGCTGTGGCTGTCTGAAAATCTCACAAGCAAGCTTGGATATTTTCTGACAGGAAGCGGTTCCCATCGGCCTTTCTTGAGCCTCCTGCTTCTGTGTTTCTTCGGTGAAACCTCGCTTTTTGTTCTTTTGGACCGTTTGATTGGGCTTTTTCGGTCTGTTGGGCTGTGAGTTGCAATGGCGGTGTATGTCGAATAGGTTGTTTCGGGAAAGAATGTTGGTGAAACTTGTAGGTTGCTTGTTTTCCTTTTTGATATGGTTTGGAAGGAGTGGGAAAGCCTTTTCTTGATGCCGTTTGAGGGCTGTTTTGAAGCACTTTCGGGACGTTTTCTGGGGCATTTGGAGTGTATGTGGATGGTTGAGGGGACATTTGGGAGAGATGGCCGAACTAGTTGGAAATGTGCAGATAATCGGTTTGGAATAATCGGTAAACCCGTAAAAGTTATGGTATTTAACCGATAATTGTCTTATTTCTACCTTTTTTGACAGGGCATGAAATGTTTTCTCTTTAATTTTGCAACGTGAAAATGTACCGGCAGGTGCATTGCTCTAGCGCAAGGACAGCTGCTTGCGGGGACCCGGGGACCGATGAGATATGAATAATATAATGAATTAAACAAGTAATAATCGTATGATGAAGAAAACGTTTATCTGTGCAAGCCTTTTGCTTGGCGCTTTTGCCGTTGTCTCTTGCAGCAACGACTCGCCTGGTGCAGAAGCTGAAGGCACCAAGGTGATGATTGACTTGAGCACCGACCTGTCGTTCTCAGGCACTCGTTCGGCCGACACAAGGGCTATCAACGAGGATGCTTACAAGGACATCACCAAGTACAATGTGACTCTGACCAAGACCGTGGGCAACCAGACTGTCCACTCTGCTGTATATAGTGAGTGGAACCTGGCCTATCAGGTGGAGCCTGGAACGCAGTACACCCTCTCGGCCAGCTATGGTGAGGATGCTCCCGCAAGCTATGACAAGCTGCTGGTGAGCGGCAGTGAAACCTTCGTTCCGCAGGCTGGTGCCACCAAGGTGGTGAGCTTTCAGTGCAAGCCCAAGGCAGCAAAGGTGAATGTGGTGTTTGATTCCACATTCGACAAGTATTATTCCGATGCTACCGTGAGCATCAAGACTAAGCACATGACCGATGCTGTGACCATGTCGAAAGCCAATGTGGGACAGGATCTCTACCTCAAGGCTGATGCCGATGGAGAGGATGTGGCTCTGGAGTTCACCATCAAGGACAAGAGCGGCAAGCCCATCACAGTGGAGGGCATGACGAACCAGAAGACCGTGAAGGTGCGTCCGCAGACTCTGCTGAAGCTCACCTTCAAGCCCAATGTGACTGAGATAGAGGGCGGTAAGTTCGGCGTGACCATCAACGTGGATACCAATCTGAAGGACGAGGATGTGAACATCGTGCTTCCTAACACAGTGTTTGAGTGATTGGCTCAACCCCTTATATATTAAAGAGTAATCCAATATTAGGACAAATGAAAAAGATATCATCTATAATACTGAGCTCTCTGGTAATGCTCTCAGGCTTCACTTCCTGTGAGCTGAAGGACGAGTTGTGGGGCAAGGAAACAAGCAACACATCGGGCTATCTGCAGATTGCCCTGAGCAACAATGCCTCTGTGAAGAACCAGACTCGCGCCGAGTCAACGGACAACGGACTGAAGCCCGGCGTGTTCGACAAGGCTGAGGTGGATGTCAACAACTATACTCTGGAGATTTCCGATCAGGCTTCGGGCCAGCTTACCAAGCATGGCAAGGTGGCCGATATGGGTATCAACAACGGCAACGTGCAACTCAATCTAGAGGAAGGAACCTATGTGGCCAAGGCTTACAACTACGATGGTTCGAACGTGACAGTGAGCACCCGCCCCTATTTCATGGGCACACGGGAGTTCCAGATTCTGCCTGGCAAGGTGACCAATGCACCTGTGGTGTGCAAGTTGCAGAACATTGAGGTGATGATTTCACTGGCTCAGTCGTTCATCGACAGCTTCAAGGACGACTACAGCATCACCGTTGACAACGGCGCTGGAGCCATCCAGGTGTTCACCAAGGACAATATCAAGACCAAGTACTACTATGCTGTTCCCGAGAACAAGGACGCTATCAAGGTGTCTGTAAAGGCTACCACCAAGGCCACTGAATCTTCTACGGAGCAGAACATCGTACGCTCTTACACCGTCACTAAGCCCGCTGATGCAGAGGGCAATACCACTCTGGCAGCTGGTGATGCCTTCATCATCAACCTCAAGGAGGACGGTTCGATGCTCTCTTATGTGGATTTCAAACTTACGGTTGACTTCACCTTCGCCGAGCAGAATGAGATTATCTCCATCCCCACAGAGAACATCGTCTTCAATGAGAGCGGTGACACTCCCAACCCACCTGCCGCTGACCCCATCACCTTTGTGGGTCTGCCCGCCGAGTACGAGAACCCCAGCGACAAGGGTCAGGAGGTTGTAGTCAACATGGATGTACCTAAGGGCATCAAGAACCTCTTCGTGAACATTGTAAGTGACAATGTAAGCTTCATGGGTACACTGACAGGATTTGGCCTCGACAAGGAGTTTGACCTGGCAAATCCCGGTGATTTGGAGTACATCCTGACGCACAGCCTCGAAAGTGGCGAGGGAATCGGTTTGCTCGAGCCAGGTGAAGTAGTGGCCGGCAAGACCAGCTATAGGTTTGATGTGACTGAGTTCATGGGCCTGCTGGGTCTGTATGGCAACAGTGTCAATACATTCTCCATCCGCGTGGTGGATGCAGCCGGCAACGAGAAGTCAGGCGACTTGAAGGTAACAATTAGTGGCAAATAATAATCGACACAACATGAAATCCTACATATATAATATATTAGGGGCAAGCCTCGCAGCGGGGCTCATGCTCTCCTGCCAGTCAGATGAGTTGGCTGGCGGCACGGGCGACGCCTACATCCAGATTTCATCCGTGAATGTGGATAAGACTCTGACCACACGGGCAGAGGGCAGTGAGCAGATAGCAGTGGATATCCTCAACGAGGATGGCTCTACATTCAAGCATGCCGATGATTGGACTACCCTGCAGGGTCAGACCTTTCTGGTGCAGGCTGGCACCAAATATACGGTGAAAGCGTACTCTTTTGGTAAAACCGTATCACAGGGCTTCGATGTAGTACCTGTATATAGTGGAGAGAAGGACTTGACGGTCAAGGCTGGCGTAAACCAGACGGTAGATGTGACCTGCAAGCTGGCTCAGAGCATGGTGAGTGTATCTTACTCTGACAAGTTCAAGCAGCATTTCTCCGACTACAGCGCCAAGGTGTATGGCGGCGAGAGCTATTTTCTCTCTTTCGGAAAGGATGAAACTCGCTCTGCATACCTCAAGGCCGGACAGAAGCTCACTATTGACCTGACCGTAGCACAGAAGGTGTTCAACCAGACCATTACGGAGAGTGCTCTGCCTGCATACCGCTACAAGGTGAACTATGATGTGAACACCACAGGAACAGGCAGCATTGACATCAGCGTTGACCAGAACCGCCAGGAGTATGAGATTACACTGGGAGTGCCCTTGAAGGCCGATGGTGTAACCACAGTGCCCATTGCAGGCGATGCTTCAAAGGTGTGGGGACAGTTTGCCATCCTCAATGGTATCAGCTCTTTTGCCGATTCCACTTCTCCCGTACAGTTCAAGTACAAGAAGGCCAGCGAGGCTGATTGGCAGACAGTAGCGGCTACCAAGGTGGGCGAGACCACTGAATATACCGCCCGAGTGCAGGCTCTCGACTTCGGTACAGAGTATCAGTACAAGATTGTGTGCGGTGAGAGCGAGGGTAGTGTAGAGTCCTTCACCACAGAGAGCTTCGAGGAGATTCCCAACCTTAACTTTGACACGTGGACCAAGAGCGGCAAGACATGGTATCCCAATGCCGTTGCCAACAACTATACTGCTGATGGCGCATACTGGGCAACTGGTAACGAGGGTGTCACCTCTGGTCTTGCAGGCGGTCACAATTCCAACACCGCACCCGTGGAAGGCGCTGACGCAAGAACAGGCAAGGCTGCTAAGATGGAGACCCTCACAGGCATCACTCTGGTCGGTTCGGCTGCTGGTAACCTCTTCATTGGTAAGTACAAGACCAATATGAGTTCGCCTGCCAACAGCGTTTCATTCGGTCGCCCCTACTCAGGAGCACGTCCCGTGAAGCTCACAGGCTACTACAAGTACACCCCCAAGCCCATCAACAACGGCAGCTATCCCGGTACTCTGACCAAGGATGAGTGCAATATCTACGTTACTGTGTGGGATGCCAGCGGCAACCAGATAGGCTTCGGCGAGTTTGTAGGCAAGGAGGAAGTGACTACCTACAAGCAGTTCAGCTTCGACATTACCTACTCTAACCCCTCTGCCAAGGCAGCGTCCATCACCATCGTGGCTACTTCAAGCCATTATGGAGGCCACTTCCAGGGTGCGAAGGTGACTGGTCAGGTAGGCGGCGGAAGCACCTTGTGGGTTGATGATTTCGAACTCTCTTATTATTGATATTGAATTAAGTGAAGAGACTTATAATACTGATGATTGTAACTTGTGCGTGCATGGCAGCTGTCCATGCGCGTACAAGTTACGATCGTGAGATAAAGAGTACCCTGTTTATCCCCAAGGGAACATGGAACTCAGGCATCATCGTCACCTATGGCGAGCTGCAGGCCAAGAACTATAAGCTGCTTATCCTGGATGATGTGAAGGGCGAAGGCTACTCGTTCAAGATTAGTCCCCACGCCTCTTACTTCTTCAAGGACGACCTGTCAGTGGGTATCAGAGCCGATTACAAGCGTTCGTATATCGACCTGGGAAGCATCAATATCGACCTGGGTGACGACCTTGCATTCGACATCAAGGACTACTCCTATCTGTCGCATGGCGTGAATACTTCGGTCTATCTGCGCTCTTACACCAGTCTGGGAAAGAGCAAGGTGTTTGCTTTCTTTGCAGAAGGAGCCCTCACCTACGGCTATAGCCAGGGTAAGACCATATCGGGAACAGGCAAGGAGGCAACGGGTACATACCAGAAGGTAAACCACTTCCAGATAGGTGTCACTCCCGGTCTCACGGCCTTTGTGACCAATAACCTGGCGGTGGAAGTGTCGGTCGATGTGTTGGGACTTGATTTCCGATGGGTCAACCAGCGGACCAATCAGGTAGAGCATGGCAGCTTCCGAACCAGTGCAGCCAACTTCAATATAAATCTGTTCAGTATTAACTTGGGTATTTGTTCGTACTTTTGAGAAAATTGAATCCTATGAAGAAAGGACTGGTGATGACCTGCAAGGCTGCTTGCCTGCTGGTGATGGGTATGTTGGTTTCCTGTATCAAGAACGACATACCCTATCCTTATATTGAGGGGGTTATACAGGCAATCGAGGTGAAGGGCATTGTGGGCGATGCCAAAATAGACAAGCAACGTCATGCTGTAGAGGTAGTTGTGGATGAAGATACCGATCTGAAGGCTATCGTAGTGACCAAGCTCGTGGCCAACAGCGAAGCGAAAATCTATCCCGATGCCGATGCCTGTGCCAATGTATTGCAGTTCCCCGACTATAGCTTCACATCGCTCTATGACCTTCCTGCCAATGCCAACACCACCCTGGACTGCTCAGCTCCTGTCACCATCCTGCTGCGCACCTACCAGGATTACATGTGGACGTTGAAAGTCAGGCGGCAGGTTGACCGTTCGGTGAGCGTTGACCATCAGGTGGGAGAGCCGCAGATAGACGAGCTCACCCACACTGTCATCGTATATGTAGATAAGAAGAGTTGCACTCTTGAGGATATCAACATCCTGGAGCTCAACCTTGAGGGTGATCGTGCAAAGGCATTGCCCGACCCCTCCACGGTGAAGGACTTCACACGTCCACGCACCTTCAAGTTCTATCGCAACGACAAGCTCGTGGGCACTTGGACTGTTGATGTGCAGTTCACAGAGCAGACATCATCCACAGGCAGTGTGGATGCATGGGCCAAGAAGGCCACTCTCAATGGCGGAATGCGCAGCGGCGCCACTCCCACAGTGGAGTACAAGAAGGCTTCAGAGAGCACTTGGACCCGTGTGGATGCTGCTGATGTGAAGATTACCTCTGCCACATCTTTCACCACCGAGTTGCATGGACTCTCCGATGGAACCGACTATGAGTGGCACGTCATCGTGGATGGAGTGACCGGCCAGACTGCCAAGTTCACCACCGAGAAGATAGTGGAGGTGCCCAACCTCAACTTTGACACTTGGACCATGAAGGGCAAGAACTGGTATGCCAACAGCGTTCCCGACAACTACGATGACCCTGACGCTTTCTGGGCATCGGGCAACGAGGGTGTTACCTCCACACTGGCTGGCGGCAAGGATGCCACCACAATGCCTGTGGATGGCAGTGATGCCTATAAGGGCAAGGCAGCCCGTCTCACCAGCCTTACTGGTGTGGCTCTGGTGGGAGCCGCTGCCGGCAACCTGTTCATCGGCAAGTACAAGACCAATCTGAGCAATCCGTCGAGCAGCCCACAGTTCGGTCGTCCTTTCACCGGCGCACGTCCACTCAAGATGGCAGGTTATTACAAGTACATCTCTATGCCCATTACCCACGAAGGAACCGTACCCGGCAACCTCACGATGGACCGTGGTCACATCTACATTAAGATTTGGGACTCTGCGGGCAACCTCTTCGGCTATGGCGAGCAGGTCATTACCGAGACGGTGAAAGAGTACCGGCACTTTGAGTTTGATATTAAATACACCGACCTTACAGCCAAGCCTGCCATGATGACCATCGTGGCTACTTCCAGCCAGTACGGCGGTGAATTCAGCGGTGCACGTGTCTGCGGACAGGTGGGAGCGGGCAGCACCCTTTGGGTGGATGAGTTCGAATTGCTGTATGAGTAAGTTGAAATGAATATGAGAAGATATTTCTGTGGTTTGACAATCCTCATGTGTGCTTGCCTCTGCGTCACTGGATGCCGCGAGCAAGCCGACCTTGAGGTCACTGGCGGGCGCTTCGACATCACCCTGCAGGACGGTTCGTCGGCACAGCCCACACGTGTTCGTCCCTACGAGGTGACGGGTGAGATGAAGAAGCAGTTCGTCTTGCACATCGCCGATGAGACGGACCGTAGCTGGTTCAGCGGCACTATGGAGCAGTACGAAAAGGCTTCTCCTGCGCTGAAACCAGGCAATTTCGTGCTTTCCGCCTACCTTGGCGACAACCTTCCACTGGCTCTCGATGCCCCCTATTATGTGGCTGACAATACCACGGCAAGCATCCGTGCCGGCCAGGTAACCGCTGTCACCCTGCAGTGCAAGGTGGGCAACTCGATGGCTTCATTCACCTTTGCCGACCCCGATGCCGCCGCTACTTTGCTTTCCCAATATACCATTGAGAGCCGTGTGGGCAGCACCACCGTATCCTGCACCGCCGATGACGGGCACAATCCCTACTTCAGCGCAGGCTCCACAGTGGATTTCTATCTCAAGGGAAGTACGGCAGAAGGCAAGGCTGTCGATTATAAGTTTGCCTCTATAGCCAATGCCCAAGGGCAGAAGAACTATAAGTACACCCTCCAGCTGGGCGGTGTGCAGGAGGGAGGAGCCATCCTGGGCATCACGGTGAGCACTGTGGTCGAGAGCATCAGCCTCTCTGACGTTATCCCTCAGGAGTGGTTGCCCAAGGCGAAGATTACCGCTGCAGGCTTTGATGAAACTGGCCATCTCGACTATTACGAGACCGAGCAGGTGACTCCCCAAGTAAGCTACCAGGCAGTGAAGGCTACCGAGGATATGGAGTTCATATTCGACTTCCACGACCAGAATATCCAGTCGCTCAGTGGCACCTATCTGCTTTCTGAGCTTACCGATGACCGTCGTCAGGCTTTGACCAATGCCGGTCTGGTGCTCCCAAAGCTCGGTGAAACAGCTGGAGTCATCGACCTCACCGCTTTCGTTGCCCAGTTGACCTGTGCCGACGACGGTGCTGCTGTGACCAATAATATCAGTATGCGCGTGAAGGCCAACCACCGCTGGAGCGACACTCAGGCATACAGCATCAGCACCCATAGCCCGGAGTTCAGCATCACGGTGGATGAACGTGAGTCGTGGTCAAAGGAGTTCTCCGTGCATGAATTGCAGGTGACAAAGGGCGATGCACAGACTCTGAAGTCCAAGGTGGTGTATCAGTATAGCGCCGACAATGGACATACCTGGACCGATTGCAGCGATGGAATGAGGCAGAAGTTCGCTTCTCACCCCGAGCAGAAGCAGTATCAGGTGCGTGCTATCTACCGCAGGAAGGTCGTGTCCAACGTTGAAAGCGTCACTCTGGAGACTCCCACCCAGATGCCCAACTCGGATATGGAAGACTGGTACTACGCCAATGCGGCCCGCAGTATCAATACCTATTTCCCTTGGAACGAGAATGGAAGCTCCTTCTGGAACACCAACAATGACTATACCACCCGCTATAGGAGCAAGGTGGGCTTGTTCGCTGCTGGCGCCAATCCTTATAACTCCTTCCCCGCAGTCTCTTATGTAGTGGGCGGACATTCGGGTCATAGGGCTGCCGAATTGCGCAATACCGGTTCGGGTAGAGGCAATACCATTGCCAACGATGTGAAGGACTTCAATAAGGTAGCAGGCGAACTCTTCACGGGTGATGTGGCTGTGTCAACCGGTGGAACTGATGCACTTCCCAGTGGTGACCATTACACCATCGACACCAACGGACGTGCTTTCGCCTCCAGACCCACTTCCATGCACTTCTGGTATAAGTATGCTCCCCTCAAGAGCGACACCTGGCGTGCCAAGTTGGTGCTCATGGATGCTGCCCACGAGGTGATAGCCGAGAAGGAACTAACCGCCAGCAACAGCGTGTCAGACTGGCAGGAGGCCAACGTAAACCTCGATTTTACCGACGGAACACTCTATTCCAAGTGTGCCTACATCTACGTGGTGTTCAGTTCTACCGTGAATGCGGGCGCCAACATGCCGTGGGAGCGCAAGGACGGCTATCAGTTGTGGGAGGGAGACCAGCTCGTCAACAAGAACGAGACAAGGTCGTTCATCGGCAGTATATTGACAATAGATGACATCTCTTTGGTATATGACAAGTAATATGAAAGTATTGAGCGCAGTACTGGGCTGCATCTCGCTGCTTGCCTTGCAGGCTTGTTCTTCCACCGGCGAAGAACTGAGTGCCGAGGGCACATTGCGTGTTCTGCCCATCGAGGTAAGGACTGAGGCTGATGTGGAACCGCTCTCAACACGTGCTGTCGATGAGACTCTGCAGGTGGATATCATGCAAGGTTCCACCGTCATACGCACCTACGATGCGGGCAGCAGCGAACTCAACGGGCTCATCAGTCTGCCTGTGGGCAACTACACACTCTATGCCCATAGCCCTCAGATGCAGGAGGCTGCCAATGATGAGCTGGGTAGCCCCACCTACACAGTGAGCCGTGATTTCAAGATAGTGGCCGACAAGACCACCACCTTGGGCAATCTGGAGGCCACCCAGTCTAATGTGGGCGTTCTCCTTCAGTATCAGGAACAGTTCATGGACCTCTTCACTTCCCTCTCCTGCACGCTTTCATCGCCTACCACAGGTCGCAGCGTCACCATTTCAGGCACGGAGAATCGTGATTTGACCTATTTCCATGTGCCCGCCAATGGCACTCTGCAGTACACTTTCGAGGCAACCAACCAGGATGGCGAATCGTTTCGCTCTCCCGTCAAGACTATCTCTGTCACAGAGGCCAAGAATGTGTATGTGCTTGTCAACTGGGATTGATGAAATGGGCTAAAAGTGTTCTGTGAGCGATGAAATAGGCTGTTTTTATCGGGAAAAGACGGATCTGGGCGGCGTGAAGTACGCTTCCTTGCCCAAGACGGCAGTCTGACCGAAAGAAACCACTTGCGCTGCGTTGGGCGTTGCACCGCACTGCCTCAGGCAGGCGTTCTGCCTGCTGTTTGCTGGTCATTCGCTTCCTTGGGCTGTTTCGCTTCGCTTGGGGGAGCGGATGACGGGGCTATCCTGTCACCTACACTTGCCCGATAGCCCTTGGACAGATTGCTGGCTCTTGGAAGTCTGCCAGAAACAAATCGGGAGAAAGCGCCCTGCTTGGATGCTTCCTCCCGATTCTTTTTTGTCTGTGAGTTGGTTACTGCTCTGTGGCCGCTTTGCTTGTACGCTCCTTCACCTGTTCCTTAAGCCATTCGTCTAAGGGGCGTCCTTCGCTTCGCTCAAAACAGGAGCGGACGGTTTTGATGGTGCCGAAACCTGCATCGCAACACTCTGCTAGGGTGGTGGCTTCGCCATGACGCACCATCCGCTTGAGTTCGGCTATTCGGAAGGAGTTGATATACTCATGCGTATTGTAGAACCCCTGGCTGCGCACACTCTGCAGCACCAGATGACGGTTGTATCCAACCGCTTCGCACAGACGGTCGCGCCCGAAGGTGTTGTCCTTCCACTCCTCCTTATGATCCTGCATCCATGACTGTATGCGCTGGAAGCGAAGCAGGTTGGCCTCGTTGAAATCCTCTTTCTCAGCCTTCTCCACCTCTTCGGGTGCCGGTTCTGCCGACACCTCCTGGATGACAGGCTTAGGCAAGGTGAGGGCTGTGGTCTCCAGGGTGCGGAAGGCCAGATAGAGATTGAGCAGGGTGAAGATGATGACGTAAATCATCATCATGGTGATGTTGTAATGGATGGTGCACACACAATAATAGAGCACCGAGATGCCCAAAGCCACACAGTAGCCTATCATGTAGCGGGGCACATTGGAGTGACGTGCCAGGCGATGAGGCAGACGGAAGATGTTGGCAATGTAATACAGACTGAGGCCCAGAGAAGCCAGGCGGAGCAAGACCCCTATGTTGAAGATGTTGCGCCACAGGTCGTCGGCCGTCTGCAGGGTCACCTGCTTGCCTCCGAAGAGCATGCCCACCACATAGAGCACGATGAGCACGATGGCCGGACTGGCATACTCCCACATGCGTCTCCACTGCAGGAAGGCAGGCATGGGGATGCTCAGGGGGAAGATGGACTGCAGATAGCATACCGCCACCAGATAAAGCATCATGAGCGGATGCATGGAGTCGGGCGTTTTCGTGCTGATGGCATCGCTGAAGAAGGCACCTCCAAGCAGGGCAAATCCGAAGATTCCGTTTATCCAAGCCAGACAGAGGTACTCCACACGGTGGCGGGCAAACAGGGCCAGCACGGAAGTGATGACAAGGTGTGCGGTGGCACAGCAGGATATGATGATGAGGATACTTGTGGCTGACATTTTTTATCGAAGTATAGCGTTCGTTTAGGACAAAGTTAGTGATTTTTTGGTTTTGACATGCAAGAAAAGTCATTCCTCTTGAATCAAAATGGCGAAAAACATCTGTGGGGGTGCCAACCTGTATCCGTGCCAGGCTGATGTAACCTGCCTGTTGCAGAATGTTGCTGAATATGCAAATACATAGCATTATGCTTGTCCTTTACGGGCAAAATGTGTAATTTTGCATTTAATAATAAAATGGGGTAATGTGCAAATGTAAGGTATTGCTTTGTGGGGCCTTGCTGTGGTTAGTGGCGCTTGTGCCGGTTTACTCAGGAGTTTATGTGGACAGGAGTAAGCCGAAGCAGGACCGTGTGGATACCATACAGAGGGTTGGCAGCGGAGATATCAGGAGCGGACGCAGGATGAGTACATCCACCTATCCTGTCCGTATAGAAGTGCATGGGCGTGCGGTGATGTTGCACAGTGACCATGTACAGTTGCTCCCGATATACACCCGGGGAGGGGTGCTCAAGATGACCCTTCGGCTCAACAAAGGTGCCAATTGGCTCTCGGGCCTGCCTCGCGGTAACTATTTCATCAACAATCGTCCCGTGGCTGTCAAATAGGTGTAGGCCCAACGAATCATTTGGCATCAGCGAAAGAACATCATATGGAAGAAGGCAAGGACACCATAGTCCGACTGGATATCGACGGCATCATCCGTAAGAAGGCAGGCAAGCGCGCGTGGCTCATACCACGTTTCCTGACCAGGATGCTGGAGAACTTCATACATCAGGATTTTATCAACCGTTATCTCTGCCAAGGCCGGGTGGGAGTGGATTTCTGCCAGGGCGTCATCGAATACTTAGGAGTGACTGTACACGTGGAGGGAGAGGAGAATCTGCCGTCCGGTGAACCGCCATGCATAGTGGTGAGCAACCATCCCTTGGGTGCCATCGACGGTGTCACACTGGGATATGTGATAGGCAAGCACTACGAGGGTAGAATCAAGTACCTGGTGGGTGACTTCCTGATGCATCTCAAGGGGTTGGCTCCCCTGTGTGTGCCTGTGAAGCAGTCTGGCAAACAGCAGAACAGAGATTTCCCCCTGATGGTACAGAAGGCCTTTGGAGGCACGGACAACGTCATCATGTTCCCTGCCGGACTGTGCAGCCGCCAGCAGGCAGACGGACAGATACGTGACATAGCATGGCATAAGTTCTTCATCAAGAAGAGCATCCAATACAAGCGTGATGTGGTACCCGTACATTTCCTGGGAGAGAACAGCCCGAGGTTCTATCGTGTGGCACGTTTCTGTAAGAAATGGCATCTGCCCAATCTGGCCAAGCCTCTGCTGCCCGATGAGATGTACAGAAGCCAGGGAAAGACCTATGCGGTGCGCATAGGAAAGCCTATCCCGTGGCAGACCTTTGACAAGACACGCACACCCGATGAATGGGCACAATGGGTGAAGGACCAAGTATACAGCCTGTAAGGACAACAACAGATTATGGAAGAGATAATAGACAGAGTTCCTCGCGAGGCCATCCTGGCGGAACTGACACCTGAGAAGAAACTGCGCCGCACCAACAAGAGCGGCAATGACATATATATTGTCACGGCGCATGACTCACCCAACGTGATGCGCGAGATAGGTCGCCTGCGCGAGATCGCCTTCCGTGCAGCGGGAGGCGGTACGGGCAAGAGTATGGACATCGATGAGTATGACACCATGGAGAAGCCTTACAGCCAGCTCCTCGTGTGGGATCCCGAGGCGCAGGAGATACTGGGCGGATACCGCTATCTGCTGGGTAAGGACTGGCAGATTGGCGAGGACGGGCAACCCATCCTGGCCACCAGCCATATGTTCCGCTTCAGCGACCGTTTCATGAGTGAGTATGCTCCCTGGACCATCGAGCTGGGGCGCTCCTTCGTGACACTGGAATACCAGAGTACGCTCAAGGGACGAAAGGGCATCTTTGCCTTGGACAACCTATGGGACGGACTGGGTGCCCTGGTGGTGATAGAACCCACAGTGCGCTACTTCTTTGGCAAGTTTACCATGTATCCCAGTTTCGACCGTATGGGCAGAGACATGATCCTGTATTTCCTCAACAAGCACTTCCCCGATCCCGACAATCTCATCAGCCCCATCGTTCCTCTCCAGCTGGAGCATGACCCAGAGATATTCCGGGATATCTTCGTGGAGGATGAGTTCCGTGCCGACTACCGTATCTTGAACCGCGAGGTGCGCAACCTGGGCTACAACATCCCACCCCTGGTGAATGCCTACATGGGACTGAGCCCCACCATGAAGCTCTTCGGTACGGCCATCAACGACGGATTCGGAGATGTGGAGGAGACAGGTATCCTCATTGCTGTGGATGAAATCCTGCAGGAGAAGCGTATGAGACACATCGATACCTTTGCTGCAGAGCATCCCGAACTCATTAAGATTACCAGCGGGGCCAACCGTATATTCTACAAACCGGAATAAAACCAGTCAGAAGAGGATGGACAGAGTGATGGAATGGGGCAGACTGCTCTCCAATAAACGTCTGGGACAGGAGGGACAGCCACACCGCAAGGACGACCGCACGGAGTTTCAGCGCGACTATGACCGTCTGATCTTCTCGGCTCCCTTCCGCCGTCTGCAAAACAAGACTCAGGTTTTTCCCCTGCCAGGAAGCATCTTTGTGCATAACAGACTCACACACAGTCTGGAGGTAAGCAGCGTGGGCCGCAGTCTGGGCAACGACGTGAGCCGACTCTTGCTGGAGCGTCATCCCCATCTGGCATCCACTCATCTCACCGAACTGGGTACCATAGTGAGTGCTGCCTGTCTGGCACACGACATGGGTAACCCACCCTTCGGACATAGTGGCGAGTGTGCCATAGGTACTTACTTCAGCGAGGGAGAGGGCCGATTCTTGAAGGACTACATGTGCGAGGAGACTCAGGACAGACTCACACCCCAGCAGTGGCAGGACCTGGTGCACTTCGAAGGCAATTCCAATGCCTTCCGCCTGCTGACCCATCATTTCAAGGGACGCAGGGAGGGAGGATTCGTCATGACCTACAGCACACTGGCCAGCATAGTGAAATATCCATTCACCAGCGATATGGCTGGCACCAAGAATAAGTTCGGATTCTTCCGCTCGGAGGTGGAGACCTATCAGCGCATAGCCAGCGAGCTGGGCATCCTGCAGCAGGAGAGTGCAGAAGGTAGCCTCCGCTATGCCCGTTATCCACTGGTGTATCTGGTAGAGGCCGCCGATGATATCTGTTATGAGATAATGGATATCGAGGATGCTCACAAGCTGAAGATACTCACCACCGAGGAGACACAGCGCCTGCTGCTCGCCTTTTTTGAGGGCACTCAGCGCCAGGAGGTGTATGAGCGCATGAGCATGCTGGGCGACCAGAATGAACAGATAGTGTATCTGCGCTCCTGTGTCATCAACTGCCTGGAGACGGAGTGCGTGAAGGCGTTCGTAGAACATGAGGAAGAGATTCTGAAAGGAACCTTCCAGGGACCGCTCATCAGAGCCATCTCCCCATGTCAGCGTCAGGCCTATGAGGCCTGCGAGGCTGCAGCCTATGCCAAGATATATCATTGCCGGGAGGTGGTGGATGTGGAGATAGCTGGATTCCAGGTGATTACCACCCTGACCGACTTGATGATAAAGGCAGTGCTCAATTCGCAGAAGGCTTACTCACAACGTCTCATCAGCAGAGTGAGCACCCAGTATGATATCCTGGCTCCCACCCTCTATGGGAGGATTATGGCTGTGCTGGACTACATCAGCGGCATGACAGACGTCTATGCACTGGACCTGTATAGAAAAATCAATGGAATGAGTCTGCCCAATGTGTAGGCTCCCCGATTCACATTATATATATAATAAGGAGAAGATAATATGAAGGTACAGATTATCAACCGTGGACATCATCCCCTCCCTCAGTATGCCACAGAGCAGTCGGCAGGCCTGGACCTGAGGGCCAACCTGGACAGTCCTGTGGAACTGAAGCCCCTGGAGAGAAAACTGATACCCACAGGACTTTATATGGCTCTGCCCAAAGGGTATGAGGCACAGGTGCGGCCGCGCAGCGGACTGGCCATCAAGAATGGAATCACCGTCCTCAATTCGCCAGGAACCATCGATGCCGATTATCGTGGGGAGATATGTGTGATACTCATCAATCTCTCAGACCAACCCTTCCTCATCAACGACGGGGAACGTATAGCACAGATGGTCATAGCACGACACGAACAGGCCGAATGGGAACAGGTGGACGTGCTGGACGAGACGGAGAGAGGTGCAGGTGGATTCGGACATAGTGGAGTGAAGTGAGAGAATGCTTATAGACAGGATGCAGAAGTTGTTTGCTCTGTGGATCAAGATAGCTGTGGCGGGTGTGGCATGCTGCATGGTCATACCCGAAAGCCTGCATGCGCAGCGCTCACCACGTTTTGACTACTTCTTCCTGGAGGCTTCCAGCTGTATGAGAGCCGATGATATGGCTTCGGCTTCGGAACTCTTTCAGCATTGTCTGGAGATAGACTCCACAGCAGCCGAAGCACTCTACTCGGCGGGTCTCATGGAGATGTTCTTGCTGGAGACGGACAGCGTGGGCCTGCAGATGATGGAGGAGGCTTGCCGCAGAGATCCTGACAATGCCATGTATCTGAATGTCCTCTGTACGGTTTATCTGGAGAGGAAGGATACTGAGAAGGTCATACCCCTGTTGGAGCGACTCTCCTTGCTGCAGAAGAACCGCTATGACATACTGAAGCAGTTGGTGGCCGTATATCGCAGTATGGGCGACAACGACAAGGCCATCAGGACCCTGCAGAGATGGGAGCTGAGGGAGGGACTCAGCGAGGAGATCTCCATGCAGAAGATAACTGTGTATAGTGATATGAACCTGCCCGACAGTGCTCTGGCAGAGATGCAGAGGCTGTGTGACGCCTTCCCACGCGAGATGAAATACCGGCTCCTGCTCTCCTCGATGTATGTGGATGAGCACAGGCCACAAGAGGCACTCGCCATCATAGAGGATGTACAGAGGAAGGAACCTCACTATCCGGGCCTGCCCTCGGCATGGCTGCTTTACTATCAGCAGACCGATGAGGCTCGATATCAGCAGGTGAGGGATTCCATGTTGCTGGACCCCGCCACCACTGACCAGCAGAGATTCATGTTGCTCAACGTCTATGCACATGAGGCTCTTCAGGACTCCACCAAGGCTTCGGCTCTCAATGCCGTGTATGACACACTGACGGCACGAGCAGACTGTACGGCAGACGTGTGGCTCTCCAAGGCCCAATGGCTCTCACGCCTTAAGGATAACTCAGACGAGGTGGCATCTGCCATGAAACAGGTTCTGAACAAACAGCCCAACAATGACGTTGCCATACGCTTCCTCTTGTCTCACTATCTTTCGAAGAAGGACGATGAGGGACTGGAGGATGTGTGCCGACGGGGTGTGGCATATCGCCCTGGTGAACTGATATATCCTTTCCTCTTGTCGCAAATCCTCGTCAGCAAGGAGGAGGATAAGATGGCTGAGGCTCAGGCTATCCTGGAACATGGATTGCAGGTACGCAACGAGGAATCTTCACCCGGGGGAGTATCCGAAGCTTTCGCCATGCTGGGCGACATCTATCACCATCAGGAAAAGGTGACAGAGGCCTTTGCTGCTTATGACTCGGCACTGGTGTATGACAAGAACAATATCGCCTGCCTGAACAACTATGCCTATTACCTCTCCATCCGCGGAGAACAACTGGACAGGGCCGAGGAGATGAGTTACCGTACCGTGGTGAGCGAACCGCGTAATGTCATCTACCTGGACACCTATGCCTGGATTCTCTTCGTGAAGGGAAAGTTCGCCGAGGCACGCATCTATATGAACAGGGCCGTGGATCCACAGCTGACCGATGACAAACTGCTGGAGAACGAGCTTCTCAATGGAAATGTCCTGGAGCATGCAGGAGACATACATGCCTGCTGCGACGACTTGGAACTGGCCATGAGATTCTGGCAACTGGCTGTGGCACGCAACGACGGCACATGCAGCAAGCGCATCACAACGAAAATCAAGAAACGTAAGTATCTGAGATGAATATGAAAAGAATACGCACCGGACTCTGTACCCATATGGTCTGCCTGTGTCTGCTGGCGTGTATGATGCTCGCTTCGTCCTGCAGGCATCGCAAGGATGCAGCCTCGGACAACAGCAGTTCGTCTGTGGCAGGACTGCAGGATGCGGGACTGGCCAGCAAGATGGTGCAGCGCATCAATGCCAACAGGCATACTGAGGAGTACCTGACGGCAAAGGCTGGGGTGAAACTGGAATCCGGACGCAACAACGTGAGTGTGAACGGGACCCTGAGGATGAAGAGGGATGAGGTGATACAGCTCTCGCTGGCCTTCCTGGGACTGATGGAGGTGGGACGCATGGAGATTACACCAGACTATTTTCTGCTCATCGACCGCATGAACCATCAGTATGTACGCGTGTCTTATGCCGATGTGCCTTTCTTTCAGCAGGCGGGCATCGATTTCCATACGTTCCAGTCTCTCTTCTGGGGAGAGCTGTTTCAGCCTGCCAACAGCAAGAAACCGTACCAACAGGAGATGGCAGGAGATACCATACGCCTCTCGGCAGAGGTACACCAACAGGCCACCTTGCAGTTTGTGGCCTCCATCTCCAAAGCTCTGCTCATGCAGACCTCGCTCACCAAGTCTGCCCAGCAGACTCTGCCTCTCATGTCGTGGGACTATGATGCCTACAAACCTTATGGAGGGAAGAAGTTCCCCACCATGATGAAGATGAAACTCACCACGGGAAAGACGGCGGCACAGGTCACTCTGAATCTCAGCAACCTGAAGAATAATTCCGACTGGTCCACCCGTACCGAAGTGAATACCAACAAGTATAAGCAGGTGAGCGTGGAGAGTATCATCAAGCGTCTGCAGAACCTGTCATTGTAAATCAAATAGTGTGTGTGAGTGAGGATATGATGAAGCGTGTAATCTTCCTGGTGATGCTGATGTGCCTGAGCATGGGGGTGTGTGAGGCACAGAACAGCCGTAAGGTGAAGGCCCTGCAGGGGCAGAAGGCTGAGCTGCAGAAGAAACTCAAGAAATCTCAGGAGGAGCTCAATCGTACACAAAAGAAAGTTAAGACGGGTGAGAAGAATATCAACTATCTGGATGTTCAACTGGGCAACAGACTCAAGCATATTCACGGACTGGAGGCCGAACTGAACACTCTGGAGACTAAGTTGCTCCGTCTGCAGGGAGACCTCCGGCGTACCGAGAGGGAACTGCGTGTCAAGCAGGCCAAGCTGAAGCAGGCCATCAGATATGCGCGTACACAGCGAAAACAGGTCAGCCCGCTCCTGTTCGTTCTCTCGGCTCCCACTGTCACACAGATGTACCGAAGGGCCAGATACGCCCGAGAGTTCGTCTTCTATGAACGCAACCTGGGTGAACAGGTGCTGCAGAAACAGAATGCTCTCCTGCAGGCACAGAACAAAGTGCTCGAAGCCAAAGCAAGGCAGAATCAGTTGCTCAAGGAACTCATGCTCCAACGTAAGAAACTCAACGAGCAGCAACTCAAGGAGAAGAAGCAGGTGAAGAACCTCAGACAGCAGGAGAAGAACCTCAAGGGAAAGGTGAGCGAGCATCAGAAGCAAATCAATGCATTGGACAAGGAAATAGACAGGCAGATAGCATATGAAATAGAACAGGCACGCAAGAGAGCCGAAGAAGAGGCCAGAAAGAAAGCGGCGGCCGAAGCGGCCAAAAAGGCACAGCAGAAAAAGGGAACCGGCAAAACCAGCGGGAAGACTGCATCCAAGGAGACCTCCACCACTGCTTCTCCGGCCACTCCCGCCAAGAAGGGTAGCTGGCTGACGGCTGAGGATGTGCAACTCAACGGCAACTTCGAACAGAACAAGGGACGCCTGCCTGTACCCATCACAGGACAGTATATGATAGGCAATCACTTTGGCAAATATAACGTGCCCGGACTGCGCAATGTGCAACTCGACAATAAGGGTGTCAACTATGTGGGCAAGCCTGGTGCCAGGGCACGTTCCATCTTTGACGGAGTGGTCTCGGCTGTATTCCAGTTTGGCGGCAATAAGAATGTGCTTGTACGTCATGGCAGTTACATCAGCGTCTATTGCAACCTCTCTTCTGTCATCGTGGCTAAGGGGCAGAAGGTGCATGCACGTGACATCCTAGGCACCGTGAAGAATGACAGCGACGGCAACTGTGTGCTCCATTTCCAATTGCGTAAGGAAACTGCCAAACTGAATCCTGAACTCTGGATCAAGAGGTGATTCTGGATCACCAGATAAATCAGGGAGCTACAGAGACCCGTATGGGGTGTGTCTCTCCTCCCTTATCTCTTATTCCGAATAGGACTGGCGATTTCGGTGCCAGTTTTACCCATTTCAGACGCAGTGCACTGCAACCGCTCCCGCAGTGCACTGCATCCGCCCTTGCAGTGCACTGCATCCGTCCCTGCAGTGCACTGCCTCTTTTCCCGCAAGTACGTGCAACCGTCCCCGCAAGTACGTGCAACCGTCCCCGCAAGTACGTGCAACCATCCTCGCAAGTACGTGCATCCGTCCTTGCAAGTACGTGCGTCCGTCCTTGCAAGTACGTGCGTCTGAGATAGGCTTCATTTAGGAATCTCCCCCATGTTTTTTCTACAGAGCCAATCGGGTTCATCAGAAATATGGAGTGGCGCATAATAATATATTATTCGTGAAGTATATTATAAATTATTACTGTCCGCTAAACATGTTTTTGTGTCGAATAATACGGTTTTTGGCGAAAGACAAGCCCCCTCTTAAGAGGTAACAACGGCTGTCCGCTAAAAATTCCGTCTCTCACTTGACATAAACCTAACCGTGGATGGCTATATTTGCTATTTTAAGGCATATTCTGTCCCTTTACAGCAACCAAAAGACTACTTGTGCGTCCAGTATATCGGCTGTCCGAGAAAATAGAAGTCCCTGAAATCACCAAAGATTTTTAGCGGACACCAATAAT
>SAMEA3663036__coassemble_306_pt1 | contig 23754 bp, 17 predicted proteins | sample SAMEA3663036__metabat2_high_PE_022 | metagenome-assembled genome bin SAMEA3663036 (sample SAMEA3663036) | pig gut metagenome | biome: pig gut; feature: pig-associated habitat; material: faeces | place: France | collected 2012
CAAATTTCATAAACTAATTATAATCTTATAATCCCCACTGATTTTCTACTGAGCCCTGATATGGTCAGGATACCATCGGTCAATCTATATCTATAACCTTGAAACTCTTGTTGAACGTAATGTCCAATCCGTTGGACAGCTCCACATCATATTCGTTCCGGTCTATCTCTATCTTCCTGACTGTCTGTCCAGGATAATTCTCCTTCAGATGGCTTATGATGGACTGTGGAATCAAAGCCTCGGGTACAGAACCTTGCTTGCAGTCAACCTCTGTAACGTTGCCCTTTCTGTCAAACTCTATCTTGGTACCATTGTTCAGGACCACATCATAACTCTTCTGAATGATACCAGACTCTATGGTGGCAAGTGATACCTTCTGATTAGAGAATTGCTGTGTAAGTACGGTTTGAGCCTTTGCTGGCAGCTCACTCACCTGGATAGGCTTGTCATTGTCGGCATTTGCTATAGCACAACTGGAAGCGATACAACAAACGGCAATCAACATGGTCATCGTTGTTCTTTTCATAAGATTTGCGTTTTAATAGTTTATTTTTAGTTTGTTTATCTCTACGTCAGACACATCGGTCTGTCATATTATAGAGATATTGACAAAACATAAAAGTAAAATCTGATTTTGTTTATTTAACAAAGACCACTCTATCCTGTTTATTTTTGTAAACGGCAGAGAGCTGTGATGGGAGGGCAGACAAGAACAAGATGAATACAGCGAGAATGTGTTTTGTTTTCATGTCTATCAACCTGGTTTTCTGCAAAGGTAGAGACTTTTAGAGTTCGGAAAGACCATGTTTTTGTTTCATTCTGTCTCATCTTCTCAAAAAAAGGTTAAATGAGACAGAATGAAACGGAATTTGTTTGGAGGATATGATGGGAATATCATAGTTTTGCATAGAAGCTAAAAAACAGAACGTCAAAAAGAAAATTAGACTGACCGCCATTATTTGGGCATGTCCTTCCTCCCTTGCGGAGACTATCCTCTGATTATTGAAGTAGCAGGATGCGAATACTCTGTGCAGATTACTTTATAAAATTACATCACACATGCGTATAATACAGACCTTTGGGAGTGGAGGCAGAGATCCCCTGCAGTATGGATTCGGATGGAGGCATGCCGAGCACAACCTGATGTCGTGGGCATTGAGTTGCTGCTCCCTGCGTGAGCACTATGACCAGGTGGAACTCTATACCGACCAACGGGGTTACGATGTGCTGATAGAGAAGCTTCACCTTCCCTACACGGCAGTACATGTGGTCTATGATGACCATCTGTGTCTGCCCCAGCATTTGGTTTAATACGGGAATGATATGAGAAAGAGACGTATATTGTGGTTACTCCTGGCAATTATTCTGCTGCCGTTGTCGGCAGAAGGACAGAGGGTAACCTACGGAGATACGATATCGTGTAAAAGGGCCGAGTGGATAAAGATTCAAGCTTTAGACCCATGGGAGGTGTATGAGCCATCCACCCTGAACGGACCGAGCCTGGATGTCGTGTATGAGATGAGGAAGATGTGTGAGAAGGAATTCGGATTTCCGTCCGCGTCTCAACGCGAAGACAAAAAGTTATTCAAGGTGGATTTTTTCTATTTAGGTGTGGACTCCCGTGGCCGGATATTCGAGCTCGAACTCCGTGCCTCCCGTAAGGCAGAAACAAAGAAGGAGAAAGCCCGGATACAGAAGCTTTACAGGAAACTGAAAAAGAAGCGTTTCCCCCCGTTTGACCGTAGGGACATTCCGAAGGCAAGACGGGACAGTATGTTTTTCCTTCGCTATATGCCGTGCCTAAAGCATACTCCTCGGGAAAAAACAAACTGGTAACAGACATTCTGATTAAAGACACATTACGAACTCATGCAATACTAAGTCTATCAGAACGGTTTAAAAGGGTGTCTTTTCGCTTTGATGGAGCTATAGAGGTCCATTGTAACCGAAAAACGAGAAGACAGATGACAAAAAGAAGAGGTACAATAGACATAATAGATAAATTAAACGGAATAATGTTCTATGAAAAAAATAAGTAGATTTCTAATCCTTACACTGCTTTCCTTCTGCATAGTTCTTCCTGCCTTTGCATGGAGAAGCACCACCTATTATATTAAGGATTCGCTGAAGTATTGCGTAAGGGAAGATAGTTCCTATGTCATGGTATCGGTCATGGATGTGGACGCAGGCCATCGCCTTCCTGTTACAGAGGACAGCACATTGGTGATTCCTGCCTCAGTAACTATTGAAGGACGCACCTATGAAATAAGTGACATAGAGAGTGATGCCTTCTGCAACCATCTGGAAATTAAACACCTGATTATCAGTGAGGGAATAAGCGGCATACAAGAAGGGGCGTTTCGCAGGTGCGCCAACCTGAAGAGCATTCATCTTCCCTCGTCATTGTATTGCCTGAACGCAACCTCATTTGCCTTCTGCTCAAGAATCGAGGAGATTATCGTAAACAAAGACAATGAAACATTCGACTCACGGGATCACTGCGATGCTGTCATCAACACCGCTGACAGCACGCTTGTACTTGGTTGCCAAAGGACAAAAATACCCAAAGGGGTGACTGCCATAGGCCAATGTGCATTCATGGGTCGCCTGTACCTGGACAGTTTGACGATTCCCGAAGGTGTGAGAAGAATAGAAAGCGGAGCATTGAGATACTGCTCGGGACTTAGATACCTGTCTCTTCCCGAATCGCTCGAATCCCTTGGTGACTTGGCACTTGATGGTTGCTCTAATCTGCAAAAACTGCACTTCTCATCAAGCATGCGTGAAATAGGCCATAGCGTATTCAGTGGTTGCGATGGGCTAAGAGAAATAACCGTCTCACCGAAGAACAAATGGTTCGATTCGCGTGAACATTGCAATGCTATCATACGCACAAGTGAGGACAGCCTCGTGACAGGCTGCGGTCAATCAACCATTGTGGAAGGAATACGCCGCATAGGCGATGACGCGTTCTGGGGATCATCGCTGTCTAAAATATACATCCCAAGCAGCGTGACATACATCGGAGAGAGAGCGTTCATCAACAGCCGTTTCTGTTCATCCATTGAAGTCAGTCCCGACAACCCCGTGTATGACTCCCGTGAGAACTGTAATGCAATCATAGAGAGTGCTACTGGCATACTTGTCAAAGGATGTGGCAGAACGGTTATACCACCTGATATAAAACAGATAGGCGGTTATGCCTTCCATGGCATGACCATGCCCAAGGGACTTGTCATCCCCGAAGGGGTAACAGATATCGGTCACTCCGCTTTCTCCGGCTGCGACATACACACACTCACATTGCCCGCCTCGCTTAGGAAGATTGGAAACTATGCCTTCAACTTCTGCCCATGGCTGGAAACTGTAGAGGCTGAAAGCCCTGAACTGTACATAGGGCGCTCGGCTTTCCAATTCTGTTACTCCCTGCAGTCTGTGCGCCTACCCCAAACAACCATCTTTGCCGATAGCGAAGTTTTCCGATACTCCCTTTACCAAAAAATCTTTGAGAGAGAATATGGGAGGAGACAATAAGAAACGATAACTTCACACTGTACTACTGATATTTCAGAGAAGATATACTGCATCGGAATTAGAAGATATACTTCTCTAGCCAGGTAAGTATATCTTCTCTGAAAAGTAAGTACTGTGTTATTTCACCACCACTTTCATATCTGTGATGAGGCTGTTGAACTGTCCTGCCTGGCGCAGAGGGAATACCAAGGTGCGCTGGTAAGAGATATGACTGCTGGGCTGATAGACCTCGGGCTCGAAGGTAAAGGTGCCTTCCACCTGATAGTGTGCCTGGTCCTGAGGACGTATGATATACAGCGTCTTTGGTCCCAGTTCCTCCTTCACCTGTCCGTCCACCAGGAGGCGTGTCACCTTGTTGGTTCCCTCTATGGTAAGGGTGTGCTTCTGGCCTGCAGGAATACGATAGTTGAACGTATTGAGGTATCCCTCTCGCTCAAATCCCAACTTACCTTCCTTGGGATCGGACAGATACACCACGGCATGAGCAGAGCGCAGGAGTTCTGTTCCCTTCTGCTCCTGTTTCCCCTCGATGGTGAAGGATACGGCATAGTCATATCCTATCTCTTCTATAGGCAACTGTTCACCGGGCTTGAGCACATCCTTTTGCAGAGCTATAGTGCCCGAGGTGCCATGCCTACCCAGTTCGTTGACACCGGGAGCCTCACTCAGATTCCTGCGTTGTGTATCAAATTCTGCATACGAACAAGTGGTGTTCTTGCCCGTCCAGCACTTGACGGCTATCGTCTGAATGGCAGGGAACGCGCGGTGATGGATATCCTTGACTGTGATGCCATTGCCTGCTATGTCATTCCATACGGCAAACATGCCACCCTCTATGGAGGGGTCTTTCTCCTCAAATGTATGATTGCCTATGACGGCTGGTGTCCAGTGCTCGTAGAGATACTGACAGTTGAGATAATCATAATAATATCCAGCGGCAGGGACTATGTAGGTAAGTCCGTCGGGGATGCTGATGAGCTGGTATCCCTGCTTCTTCATCTCCACGGGGTCGGCATATCCATTGTACCAGATATCCATGAGCACATTCTCATGCTTGACAGGTGTATCCCCATTGGCATGGGTCAGGGCTCCCCACAGAACGGCCTGCTTGCCAAAACTTTCCACATAACGTATGTAGTGGTCCGTGAAGGCGCGGAACTTCTCCACCACCTCCTTCTTGGCGTTGGAATATTCATCTGTGCCGATATGCACACGCGGTCCGCGGAACACAGGCTCTTTCCCGTCCAGATACTCTCGCCAGAGATTGTCCATGAAGGTATACACCTGGGGGTTGAACAGGTCCAGATGGTCCATCCCATATTCCTTGCTTCCCAGCGAGGGGTCATACTGCGTAAAAGCCAGGGAATGGGCAGGAGCGTCAAACTCCGGGATGATCTCCACACCATATTGCTCTGCCAGAATCTGCAGGTCGATAAACTCCTGCTTGGTATAATGGCCATCCTTGGACGTGAGACCTGGATAGGTATCACATTCCATGCGGAAGCCCGACTGGGTACGACTCCAATCATCGCCGAAATACTTGCGGAAACCATTGTCATTGAGATGTATCTGCAGGGTATTCATCTTATAGTAAGACATGACGCGTGCCAGATGGCGCAGATAGGTGATGGGAATAAACTTACGTCCGCAGTCTATCATGAATCCACGCAGGCGATAGTCGGGCTGGTCGGTAATCTTTCCTTTGGGAAGTCCCTTATCTGACGTCTGCTCTGTTATCTGCAGCAAGGTGCGTGTGGCCCATATGATTCCCTGTGGGGTGGAGGCAGTCAGAGAGATGGTATTGTCCACATTCATGCGATAACCTTCCTTACCCAGCAACTTGTCATTCTTGAGTGCAAGCACTATATCGCCAGCCTTGGCAGAGCCTGTGGTGATGGTAAGCGGCTTTCCACACATCTGTTCGTAATCCTGAGCCAAGGTCTGTGCCACATCACGCAGTTTGCTGCTCTTGATGACGATGCGACCCGAGGGAAGGGTATATCCCTCGGCTCCGGTCCACTCTTTCACTTCGGGAACGACAAAGGGCTTTGGATTTACTTCTGCCCGGAGAGTGCCTGTGCACAATGTGGTGGCAACTGCTATCAGCAACGTGCGCATAACATAAGTTCTCATGTTCATGTTCGGTGGTTTTATAGGTTATTATTCGTGTATAGTATATATATTATATAATGTATATGCCTGTCATTTATCCTTCATCACAGCCTTCAGCGCTTTCAGGTTCTGTTCCTCTCCAGCCACCCACAGGACATCACCTGGCTGGAATATTCTGTTAGGCTCCATGATGACCAGTTCGCCATTGTTTTTTTCCCTACCGATAATCATGCAGGAATATTGTGTACGGAAATGTGTTTCTGCCAAGGTCTGTCCGCACAGTATGCTCTGCTCCTGCAGTTGCAGGCGAAGCAGGGAAAGAGCATTTTGAGGCATGTCATTGCCATCGGCATATACTTCCTTTCCCAAACGTTCCTGCAGTCGGCTTATGGACGTATCGTCGGCAGCCACCTCAATGATATCTCCCGGATAGATATGGTTTGAGGCACTGGGGATATTGATGCGCTGCTGGCCTCTGATGACGGCCACTATGTTGATATGCTCCTTGCTCCCCAGGTTCAATTCGGCAAGTGTGCGTCCGCCCCATCGTGTATGGATGGGAATGGTCAGACGTGCTATGTGGAGGTCCTGTCCCATGAGCTTCCTGCTGTATCCGCTACCGCTGTTCTGCTCTCTGCTGCGCAAGTTCTGCATGAAGGTACGTTCCAGCCTGATGCTCATCCATTTGATGAGCCTGTTGGCCACTATGAACATGGTCAGTATGATGCAGACGAGCACGTGCCATACCCACCAGTAAGGCGACAGGAAATTCAGAATATAATAGATAATAGCACATCCCAACGAGAATCTCATGATGATGACCACCCAGAAGCAGAGGTGGTGTATCCTGCCCCTCTGTCGGATGAGCTGGGCATAAGCAGAATTGTTTCGGCGTGTGATGATAGGGCGTACGCATGGAGCCACAGCCAGGAAGGTGACCACTCCGCACAGGATATTGCCTGGCCAATGGGTGAAGAGGTGACGGCAAAGGGGAAGCAGTGTGGCAAAGCTGAAGAGGATGATGGCTATGCAGAGGGTGAGATAAGCGGCGGTCTGGACCAGGGTGGCTCGCAGGTAACCCTTCCAGGCTGCTCCCACTCCACGGAGCACGGGAAGGGCTCCGCGTATGCTCCTGTGATGTTCCGTCAGACGTTCGGTCATACCATCGGGCAGGAGATTCTGCAACCATCGGTAGGCGGGTTCCGACAGGCGTATGCTATATGGAGTAAGAAAGGTGGTGAGGATGCTTACTGCCACCACCACAGGATACAGGAAGGAACTGGTGACCTGGAGTGTCTGTCCCAGAGCTGCTATGATAAAGGCAAACTCTCCTATCTGCACCAATGAGAAACCGCTCTGGATGGAGTTGTGCAGAGAGTGTCCCGTGATGAAGAAACTCAGACTGCCCAATATCATCTGCCCCAAGGTGACTGCCAGCGAGATGACCAGTATGGGTAACCAATACTGAACCAGCACGGCCGGATTGACCAGCATGCCCACGGAGACGAAGAAGACTGCTCCAAAGAGATCCTTCAGGGGAGAGATGGCATGCTCGATACGCTCTGCCTCGACGGTCTCGGAGAGGATACTGCCCATCATGAATGCTCCGAAAGCCGCACTGTAACCCACACCTGCCGAGATGACCACCATCAGGAAGCAGAGCCCTACGCATACCACCACCAGGGTCTCTGTATTGATGTATCGGCGTGCCTTGCGCAGAAAGACAGGCACCAGATATACACCCACCAGAAACCATAGGATGAGAAAGAAGGCCAGCTTGAGGATGCTGCTTATCATAAGTCCGCCCTGCATGTCCTTGCTGACAGCCAGAGTGCCCAGGATGACCATCAGCAGTATACCAAGGATATCTTCCAGGATGAGGACAGAAAGGACCGAGGAGGCAAACTTCCTGGTGCGCAGGCCCAGGTCATCAAATGCCTTGTAGATGATAGTGGTACTGCTCATGGCCAGCATACCGCTCAGAAACAGCCGGTCCATGCTTCCCCAGGAGAAGAGATACCCTACCGTGTTGCCTATGCTTATCATACTGGCCATCACCAGCAAGGCGGCAACAATGGGTTTCAGACCCATCTTCACCACCTTCTTGAAGGAGAATTCCAGTCCGAGGGAGAACATCATGAAGATGACGCCTATCTGGCTCCAGTCCTCTATGCTGTGGAGGTTGGACACATTGGGAGTGTACATCATGTGCGGTCCTGCCAGGAAGCCTGCCACGATGTAACCCAGCACAAGCGGTTGGTGTAACCGTTTGAAGACGATGGTGACCATTCCGGCCACAATGAGGATGTAGGCCAGATCTGTTACCAGAGTGGGTAGTTCTCCCATATGAATGCTTTTTTATGGACTTTGGTTACTGGTGGGCCACACTCCTGCGCCTGTCCAGATACTGGAAGAATCCTGCCAGCAGGGTGCCGCTGATGCTGTGGTAGGCACAGCTGAGGGCACAGGGGACCAGACTCAGGGATGCCAGGGGATTGATGGCTATCATGGCAGGGGTGGCCATGAAGTTGCGTGACAGCACAGTGGCCATGCCTGCATTCTGCATGCCCACCTCTATGCTCAGGGTACGCTTCTTGGCTGTACTGAATCCGCACATGCGTCCCACGGTATATCCCAACAGGTATCCCAGGCCGTTGTGAAGAAATACCACACACAGGGTGAGGAGTACCAGATGGATGCCATTCTGCAGCAGGAGCGGGTGCACCGAATAGATGACTCCTCCCACTATAAGGGCCAGACAGATGACACTCATCCCGGGCATGATGCGCTGCACATCCTGGAACACGGCTTTCCTGCCCAGGAAGTAATTGAAGGCACAACCGATGCAGATGGGGATGAGTGTGACCACCAATATGTTCTGAAACATTCCCCACACGTCCACCTCTATACTCGTGCCGGCCAGCCAGTAGACAAGCAGAGGCGTCAGGAAGGGTGCCAGTAGGGTGCTGGCTGTGGTCATGCCCACACTGTATGCCACATCGCCCCGGCACAGAAAGCTCATGATATTGCTGCTTACACCTCCCGGACAGCATCCCACCAGAATGAGCCCTGCCGACATATAAGGATTGAGATGGAACACATGGCTCAGCGACCAAGCCAGCAAGGGCATGACGGTAAACTGAGCCATACTGCCGATGAATATATCCATAGGACGCCCTATGAGGATACGGAAGTCATGGGTACTCAACGTGCATCCCATGGTGAGCATGATAAGTCCCAGGATTATGCTGGCCACATTGCCCCTTTGCACCCATCCGAAGAGGTCGGGAAAGAACATGGCTATCACGGCCACCAGAATGATAAAGGGGGACGTATAGGTGGCCAGCAGAGAACTTAGCCTTTTCAGTATCTCCATCATGGAATCCGTTACTTGAGCATTACAGTCCCAGCTTGGCCGAGATGTCCAGCATCCGCTGGATGGGCTTCACGGCCTTGCGTGCTATGTCGGCATCCACCTCCACCACGGGCCATTCGTACTTGAGACAGTTGTAGAGTTTCTCCATGGTGATCAACTTCATATAGTTACACTCGTTGCAGGCACAGGTACTGTCGTTGGGCGGAGCAGGGATGAAGGTCTTCTCGGGACAGGCCTTCTGCATCTCGTGCAGGATGCCGCTCTCGGTGGCCACGATAAATTCCGTGGCAGGGTCGGAGATACTGAACTTCAGCAGGGCAGCTGTGGACCCCACCTTGTCGGCCACTCTCACCACAGGACCTTTGCATTCGGGATGAGCCAGGATTTTGGCTCCGGGGTGCTCCTGCTTGAGCTGCAGAATCTTCTCCAGCGAGAACTTCTCATGCACATGACAGGCTCCGTTCCACAGGAGCATGCTTCTGCCTGTGATGCTGTTGATATATCCACCCAGGTTCTGGTCGGGACCGAAGATGATCTTTTCGTCCTTGGGGAAGCTCTCCACTATCTGGCGGGCATTGCTGCTGGTCACCACCACATCGGTATGTGCCTTGGTGGCGGCAGTGGTGTTGACATAGCTGATGACGGTATGATCGGGATGCTCCTCCACAAATTTGGCAAAGGCATCGGCAGGACAACTTTCCGCCAGACTGCACTTGGCATTCAGGTCGGGCACCAGAACCACCTTGTCGGGACACAGTATCTTGTTGGTCTCGCCCATGAAATGTACGCCACACATCACTATGATATCGGCATCGGTCTGGGCAGCCTTCTGGGCCAGAGCCAGTGAGTCGCCCACAAAGTCGGCTATGTCCTGTATCTCTCCCTGGGTGTAATAATGCGCCATGATGACGGCATTCTTCTCCTTGCACATGCGGCGTATTTCGGCCCTCAGGTCAGTCCCTGCAGGTATGGGCTCATCGGCATAGCCCTTCTCCTGCCATTTTGATTTATCCATATTGTTTATCATTATATAGTATCTCCATATATAGAGAAGATGATGTATATGTCCTGTGGATATTGTGGGTAAGTATCCTGGAGGATGACTGGGAGCACGCTGATGTGGAGTTATCCACAGCTTTTCGCTCACTTATCCACAGCATCCACGGAGTGTTTCTCCTCTGTATTCTCGGCGTTTTATGTCGAATGTTTCACCTACTTATCAACAGATTTCTGTTCGTGTGCAAAATTAACAACTTTTGCCCGAACAAGGCTTGGGATAGGCTGTAAAAAGGTGTTTAAAAGGCCTTAAAAACTGATGGCCATGGGGTGGAAAAGCATTCGGGGCGGGAGGCTGTATGTGGATAGGTTCACACGGAAAGTAACAACCAAGCAGGAGAAGACTAACCCGACTTGCGTTTCAAAATGTCATCAGATGGCCGTATCTGCTTACAAAACGACATTTCTCTCTGACTGCAATTCTGTCCCCATCCAGAGAAAATCATTGCACATTAGGCCCGATTTGTGCAGAAAATGCATCCATTCGGGTAGGTTTTTCTCCCTCCGAATCCTCTTGAAGAGGTCTTCTGAAGGAATTTTGAGTCCAGAATGGCCGTCCGGATGACTCTGCCATGTGCTCCGATGGACATGAAAATTGGGGTGGGAGAAGGTGATTTTCGGGCAGGATGAACGGTTAACTTTCGGGACGCAAACGTTTGCGTCCCGGGTTGCAACCGCTTGCAACCGCGGTTGCATATATCTGCGTCCAGAGCGGAATCAGGCATATTTGTCTTTATAAACGACAGTATATCAGTGCGTAACAAGCACAAAATAAGGCTCTCAATGTCTGCACGCTCTATGATTTCGGTTTGCGAGGGGTGATGTAAGGGGTTTCAGGGCCGATTTTTGCCCATTTCTGCATCGCCCAAATGCAAGTGAGATGGGCAGCGGACCCTTCTGACGGATTCTGAGAGCAGATAAGAAATTCAGAAAGTAAGCAAACGACAGCTTTCTGATATCAAAATGTAAGTTTGCATAAAAACCCTTGCATCCATCTCTTGTGCCACAGATACGGGGGAGAAGACAAAGATGGCGGACAAATGTGGAGTTATCCACAGGTTTTGTTAATTTTGCAGACGCAAAGGAAGAAGTATGGAAAGGAACAAGACGAAGATGAGGAAACTCCAGGTGACGGAGATGAACCGCCTCGGCGTGGAAGAGTTTCATGTGGCCAGCAAATTCCCTCTGGTGGTGGTGCTTGACCATGTGAGGAGCCTGTACAATGTGGGGAGTGTGTTCCGCACAGCGGATGCCTTTCGCCTCTCTGGCTTATGTCTGTGTGGCATTACAGCCACCCCGCCTCACGTGGAGATACACAAGACGGCCCTGGGGGCCGAGGAGAGTGTGGACTGGAACTACTTTGAGAAGACCGAAGATGCTGTCACATGGCTCAAGAATCAAGGTTACCGGGTGATGGCTGTGGAACAGTGTGAGGGTAGCATGATGCTGCAGGACTTCCATCCAGCTGACGGAGAAAAACTGGCTATCGTGATGGGCAACGAGGTGAAGGGAGTGCAACAGTCGGTGGTGGACATGTGCGATGGCTGTCTGGAGATACCCCAATTCGGCACCAAACATAGCATGAACGTGAGTGTGACGGCAGGAATGGTGATATGGACTATAGTTGCCCGCTCTCTATCTGATGCACCACTCGCTCGATAAGGCGGTCGTCAGTCTCTGGCTTGTACTCCTTCTTCAGACTGGCATGAAAGGTCCAGGCAAAAACCTGATAGAAGGCAGCCTTGGCCGGACCGAAGAAGGCTTTCACTATCTCATAGGACGACTGGTTGCACTCACGGTCAACCAGTTTGATAAGCAGTTTGCCCTGGGAGTAAGTGAGTTTCTTCATCTCGGGCGTGTACGTACCCTTGATCTCCTTTTCCACTGCCTTCATGTGCGCCTCCTTGCTCTTCTTGTCGGGCAACTGCTCCAGCACCAGATACGTTTCAGATATCATACCGTTGACACGCTGAGCCAGAGGAAGCACCTTCTTGACGTTATACACCAGCTTGTTGTAAGCCTTGCGCTGCTTCTCACTCTTGAACTTCAGGGGAGGGTACACCCACACCTCGGGCAGGAGATAGCACCACATGGTATCACCACGATGGATGATGGGCTTGGGATAGCGGTAAACCTGGGACTTGATTTTGTAACCGAACGTCTCGGCTCCACCCAGCTCCCTTACATCATCCACATCCTCCTGTGCCCATAGGCTGGCGGTCAGCAACAAAGCTATTATGAATGCTATCTCTCTCATTGGTGCAAAAATACGAAGAATTTAATTTGTGGGCATTTCGCAGGAAGAAAAAAACGGCGCGTTAGAATTGTTTAAGAAATGTGGACCTATTTTACACAAATCCCACTATCTTTGCTCCTCAGAAAAAAGAACAGGCTGCCGTCCGAGACGACAGGACATAACCCCCTCCGGACATCCATATGAGTACCGTCATTTATCCTTCGCCCATCTTCGGGCCCATACACAGCAGACGTCTGGGCATCTCCCTGGGCATCAATCTTCTGCCTAAGGAAGGCAAAGTGTGCAGTTTTGACTGCATCTACTGTGAATGCGGATTCAATCAGGACCACCGCACCCACAACCCCCTGCCCACACTCCCCGAAGTGGAAAGCGCACTGAGAGAGAAACTGGCTGAGATGAAGCAAGAGGGCATCACTCCCGATGTGCTCACGTTTGCCGGCAATGGAGAACCCACACTCCATCCCATGTTCCCCCTGATAGTACAGCGAGTGAAAGAGGTGCGGGATGAATGCTGTCCCACTGCCCGGATGAGTATTCTGAGCAATGCCACACAGATTCACCGGAGAGAGGTAAGGGAGGCACTCATGCTCTTCGATAACAACATACTCAAGCTGGATACCGTGAATGCGGATTACATCAGCCGGGTGGATCGGCCGCAGGGACATTATGACGTGGAGGAGCAGGTGAGAGCGATGGCCGACTTCCAGGGACACTGTATCATACAGACCATGTTCATGGGCGGAGAGACAGACGGAACATGTGTGGACAATACGGGCGAGGAATACCTGGTTCCCTATCTGGAAGCCCTACAGAGAATCCGCCCACGGCAGGTGATGATATACACCATCGACAGGGAAACGCCTGCCTCGGGACTCCTCAAGGCTCCCGCTCATGTCCTGGATGCCATAGGAGAGCGCATCCGACATTTGGGCATTCCCTGCTCTGTCAGTTACTAATGTTATTTCCTGAATATCCTGATCATACAAAAAGATGAATGCTATCAAATCTCCCCGCGTGGAAGCTGTGGACGCCATCCGAGGCATAGCAGTGGCTATGATTCTGATGCTGCACTCCATAGAGCATTTCAATTTCTATGAGTTCACCACCCCCGAGAGTCCCTGGCTCAAACTCACCGACCAGATCATATGGGACTCTCTGTGGTTTACCATTGGAGGCAAAGCCTATGCCATCTTTGCCCTGCTGTTTGGATTCAGTTTCCACATCATGCTCTCCAATGCCCAGCGAAGGGGACAGGGGTTCCGCTGGCGGTTTGTATGGCGCATGCTCCTGCTCTTCCTGTTTGGAAACCTGAATGGTGCCTTCTTCTGTGGCGAGGTGCTGGTGCTCTACAGCATAGTGGGACTCATCATGCCTCTTGTGTGCACCCTGCGCACCCGCACGGTGCTTATTCTCTCTGTCGTGTGCTTGCTGCAGCCCGTGGAGTGGATGAAGATGATTTATGCTGCCATTCATCCCGATGCCGCCTCCATCCTTACGTTTGACTATAGCAATCATTGGCAAAATGCCATGAATGCCCTGCGCGAAGGCAACTTCCTGGATACCCTGCGAGCCAACCTGTGGGACGGACAGATATTCTCACTGGCATGGGCATGGGGAGCAGGACGTTTCTTCCAGACGGCAGCCCTCTTCATGATAGGCATGGTGGCAGGACGCCTGCAATGGTTTGCACACACTCAGGAGAACCGTCGCCTGTGGGCACGCATCCTGGCAGTCAGTCTGATACTCTTCTTCAGCCTCTCCGGACTCCACGCACTCATTCCCCAGTATGCCAACAGCCTCCCTCAGGATGCCGATACCGTACTGACCATTCTGCATCAGGGCACCTTCAGCCAGCCCCTCCTCTCCATCATCGGTTCGCTGAAGAACTGCGCCTTCATGTTCCTGCTCGTCACAGGCATGCTGTTTGCTTTCTATGGCACCCGCCTCCAGAGACTCATGCGTGGCATCATGCCCTATGGCCGCATGTCTCTGACCAACTATGTGATGCAGAGTATGATAGGTGCGTTTCTGTTCTACAACTGGGGACTTCACCTCCAGCTGTGTCATACCTGGAGCGAACTGTTGGGAATCTCTGTCCTGGTGGTGCAGATACTGTTCTGCAGATGGTGGATGGCTCATCATCGCAGAGGGCCATTGGAGGAGATATGGTCCCGACTCACCTGGCTGAAGTCATAAGAAACGGAAAGGTCCTGCACTGGACACACACGCTCTATGACGGCTCACTTACGTTTGCCCAGATTCAGGAATACAGGCATCACGAACACAAGAGCTATCAGGGAGAAGAACAGACCACCTGAGGAGCCAACGGCAAACGAGAACCAGAACGGTTCCTCACTCCCGTCGATAAAGAAAGGAACCAAGGCAAGAATGGTGGAGAGCACCGTCAGGAAGACAGCAGTAAACTTGTGGCTGTAGGACCTGACGTAACATTTCTCCGCACTCACCATAGGATAACTCATGCGCTGGTTGCGATACTCGCACACCACATATATGCCTGCATTGACCGTAAGGCCACACAAGAGCACCATCGACGCAAAACCTCCTGTCCCAAATTCCACTCCCGTAAAGACATAGGTAAGAAAGGTGCCTATGAACGAAATGGGTATCAGGGAGATGATAGCCAAGGGAAGGCGTAACGACTCAAACAGGATGGCACACACAAAGAAGATGATGACTACCACCAAAAGCAGAAGCCAATACTGCGTACCATGATCTTCATAGTGCCCATAAGAGGCATTCCGGCAACGGAATCCCAAGGGAACCGTCTCGTTGAACTCACGGATGAGCTCACTCAGGTAATTGTTCGTGTAGGTATAACTTCCTATCACATTGAAGCCCACGTGCAACACATACTCCTGATTCTGGCGGGGAATGCAGTTCTTGGCCTCGCGCTTCTCTATGGCCATATAATCCGACAGTCGGACATCCGTGTCCCTTACACGCAGGAAAGAATTGCCCAGCAGCCACTGATCAAATCTGTCCTGCCAGGATGACCGCAGATAAATGTCGGAAGAGAAGTTGGCGCCCCTATACCGGTCGATATCACGCCCTGTCAATACCTCCTGCAGGGAAGCATGAGCAGCCTGCAGGTCGAGGTGGTAAAGAGCCATCCGCTCCTTGTCATACCGCATGTATAACTCATCCTCCTGACTCATTTGCCCAGGTATCTCAATAGAGATATCCTTCACACGGGAATTCTGTTTCAGACGGTCACAGATATCCTCTGCCAGCCTATAGAGTCTGTCATAATTGTAGCCCACCACCTCGATGTGGCTGGTACGGTACTGCAAGCTGAGAGAATTGCTGAATCCCCGCTGGCTGACGCCATGAGTGCTCCAGTCAGCTCCACCTATCATGATGACACGCCCGATGACCTTGTTCTCCAGCACGTAAGGGAAGCTCGTCAGCAAAGCCTCATCAGTAAAGTCGACGGTGATGGTAGCATACCCACCCTCCACTCTGGTTTCAAATCGTTTTATCTCAGGAAAGGTGGTCAGATAGTTTTCCAGGGGGATCACCTTCTCGTTGACCTGTGCTGCCGTACCCCCCACAGGCATGCGTGCCTGAATGATGAGTTGCTTCTTCTGCTCATCCCGACGGGCAAAAGTGCCAGCCTTGAGCGAGCGTGCAAAGAGACGCATGGTGCCACCCAGACACACGTTGAGGGGTTCCTTGTATTTATGTTGGAAGCGAGTACTGCCCAGGGTGCTGTTGTACAACCTTTGATACCAGGGTGCCTTGGGAGCATTGATATCGTAAGTAGCATGTGGGGACTCTCCCAGATGGTCGGGCAACAGGTTCACAGGCAATCCAAAGAGCAGAACCACAGCCAGCACATAGAGCCATCTGAAACGACGAGAGCGCCGAATGTAACCGAGATAGAACCGGTTCCACAGACTCACCACACGCAGCCAGCGTACCCGTCCGCTTTGCCGGCTATGATAGTTCACACGTTCGATGAGCGCAGGGACAAAGAGCCATGCCGTAAGCAAGGCCACCGACAGATTGATGATGATAATCCAGGCAAAATCATAGAGATTCTGTTGCAGGAAATCGGGAAGCCACAAAACGATAACCAGAGAACCTATAGTGGTGAGCAGGGCGGCCAGAATGGCCAGGAATGCCTTACGGTTACGATAATAACTGTAGTGGTCCACCATCACCACAGCCGCATCGATGACCATACCCAGCGATACGGTGATGCCTGCCAGAGAATAGATGTGCAGACGGATATTGAACAGACAATAAGCAATAATAGCAACCAAGACATTGGCCGCCAACGTGATGACCAAGACCAGCAGATAACGCCAGTCACGCCGCACAATCCACACAAAAGCGAGGAGGATAAACAAGGAAAGAAGTGATCGCCACAATAACTGGTGCAGTTGGCTTTCCCTCTCCTCGGCCGAATCATAAGTCTTGGTGAGATACACTCCCCGGCGAAGTGTAGACTCCACCTCTTCCACCTTCTCCCGGACTGTTTTCGAAAGGGCTATCTTGTTGGCATTAGCATCTGCAAAGATGTTCAGATAGATGGTATTCAGGCCATTTATCCGGTAATATCTGTTGGGGGCACGGTCCTTGTACTCATAGGTGGCCAGGTCGTTGAGATAAATAGTCTTGTCACCTACCACCCCTATAGGCATCTGCTCCAGCGGTTTGCCAAACTTATCCGTGGTGAGATATATGGTGCGTCGTTCCGAATCACCAGGCTGCTGATACTCACCCACCACGTCGGCTCTGCCCAGAAAGGTGCGTATACCACTCTCCATATCATGAACAGTGAGCCCATAACTGGATAGCACAAAGGGGTCGTAGGTGATGACGATATACTTACTGGTACCACCCGTCACCTCTATACGCTGAATCTCCTCCACCCGCTCAAGCTCTGGCTTCACGTGTCTCTCGATATATTCCTTCAGTTGCTCGTCCTTCAGATTGGAATTTACCTGATAACACAGTAGCAGTTTGAGGGATTCGCTTCGCCGGCTCTCATTGACAACCTCTCCACCCGTCAGTTCGGGATAAGTGACGCCTTCAGGTAATTGCCTATAGGTCTGCCTCATGAGCGAGGCTATCTCAAATTTTGTGGCCGAAACATCAGCAGAAGGCTTGAGTTCTATGGTTACCAGACCACTGCCGAATCGGGATTCCGACTTTACATTACTCACGCCTCTGACGCCTGCCACCAGTCCTTCAATACGTGACGTCACATTCTGTTCCACCACCTTGGCCGAGGCACCTGGCCAGGCATATGACACATACAGAGTCTTCCCTTGTCGGGGACGTGGCTGGTCGGCCACATCCACCCGAGGGATAAGACCTGCACCCACCACCATGAGGATGGCCAACGTGAGCAGAAGTGTAAAATTGGAAACCTTCATCTCCTGCGAGGGCTATATATCACGTAATATAACATCGGCACGAAAAACAGACTTACCAGAGTGCCCATCAGCATGCCCACCACCAAAGCCAGTGACATGGGATACTGAATGGCTGCTCCCATGCTGCCCTTTCCCAGAAATGGAAGCAGGGCAAGGATGGTGGTGAGGGAAGTCATCACTATGGGACGGAGACGGCGATGACCGGCCTCCATGATGGCTCTCAACAGTCCATGGGCAGCATCTGACGACTTCAGGTGAGGACTGCGGTTGATGGTGTCAATCTTCAGGATGGAGTCATTTATGACAATGCCTGCCATGACCACAATACCCGTCATGGACATCAGATTGAGCGTCTCACTAGACAACCATAGGGCCGACAATACAAAGAAGACGTCTATCACCATCTCAAGAAGTATGATAACGGGTTGAACCAGACTCTCAAACTGTGCTGCCAAAATGAAATAAAGCAGAGCCAGAGCAACTGCCAACACCACAGCAAGCTCACCCACCAGCTGACGTCCGCTGAAATACCCGCCTGAGTACCTGGCCGAGAAGATACTTCCTGGAGTATGGGTATAGGAGTCCACAAACTCCATCACGCGCTCCACCTCACGGTCACTGGCATTCAGGGCCACAGAATAATACGTACCTCCGTTGCCTGCCTGAAGCCGTTTGTAATCCTCACCCCTGGATTCTCTCACAAGATAAGATACCGGCACAGGAGTTCCATCGGCATTCGTCACCACAGCATCCATGATGCTCACAGGCGCATCTCCTGTGGCACTCACCAGCACAGGCACCGACTGTGCACCCTCATTGATATTCAGCACGGCATTACGGCTGGCCAGACTCCGGAGTTTGTAATACAGGTCGGCATAACCCACCTTGTACAGAGCCATCTTTTCCATATCGGCCACATACCTGAGATTGGTCTCGGTGACCACAGGTTGCAAGTCAAGATGAGGGAAATGTGACAACAACGTATCCACAAACATTCGGGATTCCTCGGGAAGAGGACGTACCCCATCTCGGTTCTGCAGGTGTATCTCCAGGTCGGCCTCATCGGTGGAGAACATCAAATCATACAGATTGCTGGCTGCACCAAACTCGGCAGATGCCTGTGGATAATGTTTCTGCATAAAAGCATATACATCCCTCCTGATCTTCTCCATCGTGGTTGCATCACCTGACTTCAGATACAGGACAGCCTCAGAGGCCGTGATGTCCTTGGTGTGAGCCAACAGGAACTCCTGAGTACCCACCATACAGGTTGTTGATTGCACATCATCGCCCAGGGACTGCACGAGCAAGGCCACCCGACGGTCATTCTCCTCGGCAGAAATATTACTGTTCCAGTTGATTGTCAGCAGGGCATCGTCCTGAGCCACCGCAGGCATACGCTCCTTGTCGATACGTAATGCCAACACTACAGCCAGAGGTATACAGGCCACAAAGAATATCAGACAGAGACGTGCATGCCGCAGGGTCCAGTTCATGGCTCGCTCATACAGGCTCACACCCCACACGAAACGGGATGCAGAAGAGACTGGCAGGCGCGACTCATGACGCCGGTATAGCACCACATAATATACTGGCACCACCACTGTGGCCACTATCAGCGAAGCAAACAAAGCCGTGGTGACAGCCATGGCCTGATCATAGAACAAGGCTCCGGCTGTGCCGCTCAGGAATATCAGGGGCAGGAACACCGAACAGGTGGTGAGAACAGAGGAAAGCATGGGAGTGAATACCTCGCGTGTTCGCAGCGCCACACGTTCCCACAAGGCTTTTCGCTCCAGCGATTCTCCATGCACGGAAGAGGTGTCGGAGATGTTGTCCACCACTATAATGGCATTGTCCACCATCATACCCACGCCCAATATCAAGCCCGACAAGGAGATGATGTTCATGGAGATGCCGAGCAGATAGAAACACAGGATGGTGATGATGAGTGACAGGGGAATACTCAGGACCACAAGCAGCGAAAGTCGCCATCGTCTCATGAAGAGCAGAAGCACCAGGCAAGCCATCAAGGCTCCCATGGCCAGGTTACCCTTCAGGTTCTCTATGGTATAATGCAGGAGCGATGTCTGGTCACGCGTGAGTTCGAAGTTGATATCCGGAAATTCCTTTCTGAGGTCGTCCAGCAGTTCCTGCATGCTCTGTTGCAAGTCTTCCATGCGGGCATCGGTCTGCTTGATGACCGCCATGGTCACACCCATGCTTCCGTTGTGTCTCACCAGACCATTCCGGCTGGCAGACCGTTCCTGCAGAGTACAGACGTCCTTCAACTGTACCAGCCGTCCTTCGTGATTGATGTAGATATCTGCTATATCCTGTTTGGTAAGCAGTTGTGAATCGAAGTGTATGTTGTAACGATAGATACCATTCACCACACTCAATGCCTCCAGGGTGATGTTGTTCTGCTTGATGGCTCCTTCTATGTCATTCATGCCCAAGCCCATCGCACGCAGTTTCTCTGCATCGGGCACACACTCAATCTCCGTGCCTACCGTCCCGCTCACATCCACCATAGCAGTCTGTGGCAGTTGCTCAATACGCTTCACCACCACATTCCTTGCAAACTTGGACATCTGGGCAAAACGTGCAGGATTACGTGGTGTCATATCCAGGAAGAAGGCAGGGATGTCCATGGCACTTGCCTTCATCACCTTGGGGCGCTCCATGTCACGAGGCATCTGGTTCATGGCTCTGTCTACCTTCTCATTGACCTCAATAAAAAGAAGATTGATGTTGCTTCCTGCATCAAAGGTCATCTTCACGCTTCCTGCATCCATGCGGGCTTCGGAACGTATATCGGTAAGACCGGCCATCTGCATCAGCCGGCCACGAAGCGGATTCACCACAGTACGTTCTATCTCCTGAGCCGAATAGCCAGGCATACTCACCTGGACGGTAATCTGTGGGATGTCGATATCGGGCATCAGAGACACCGGTATGAGTCGCAAAGCAAGTACCCCCATGACCGCCAGGGCTATTATGCACATGGTCACAGCAATGGGTCTGAGCAGGATAGTCTTGTTCATACCGGCATTATTTAGATGCATCCGTTCTCACTATCGTGCCATCGGCAAGGTTCTGGTTGCCGGAAGTGATGACCACATCTCCCTCTCGTATGACGGTCTCCTTGCGCTGGCATCCTGTAATGGCATAGGAGTCTATGTTGGAGTGTATCACATCCACGTATGTCCATACAGCTCTGTCCTCCTTCAGCAAGAAGATGACATGATATCCGTCACGCTCCACCACGGCATCCTTGGGGACAACAAACATATCCTGCATCTTCTCCTCCATGACCACGCGCACGTTCATGCCGTCCACCAACATATCGTTTGCACGTGCCAAACGGGCTTTCACCTTCACCAGTCCCTTCTCATCTACCAAAGGATTGATCTCCGTCACCTGACCCTCATAGGAAAGGCTGTCCTGCACAAACGGGCTTACACTCACCTTCTGTCCTATGCCGGCATGAGGCAGTTCAGCCTCCAGGATACGGAACTCCACCTCAAACGCCGCATCATCAATCAGCGTGCACACCTTCTCGTTGCGCTGAAACTTTTTGGCAGACAGGTTGGCAATACGTCCTCTGAAAGGAGCATACAGATTGCATTCCTCCAGAGTGATTCTGGCAGTCTGCACCTGGTACTTGGCAGAGTAATATCCCGACATCACTTCGGCTCTTTTCATCACATCGGCAGGCACCTTCTCCCAGTCCTCATATCCCAATCCCAGGAGTTTGTCTGTCAGTTCCACTTTAGCACGTTCCAGTTCGTGTTCGGCTTTCTCCAGTTCCCTGCGTTTTTCGCTCTTGTCCAATGTGGCTATCAGGGTCCCCTTGTCCACTCGTTGCCCTTCCTTCACCATCACGTCATCTATCACTCCTTGGATGTTGAAGTTGAGTTCGCTCTTGGCTTTGGCTGCCAGTTTGCCGTTGCACACTATCTGCTTGTTGAACTGTGTCTGGTGAAGTACCATCGTATCCACATATGCCTCCACATCCTCTTGCTGGTGCATCTCCATATTCTGCTGTACATCCTCATTCTCTTTCCCGGAATGGCAGGCCACCAGCAGCAAGGCAGTCAGCACCAGGAGGTATCGGTTTGTCTTTGTCATCCTCATTACCTTATTCCTTTATGATATTGTCTATGTCCACCATCACATCCCTGTTGTTTCTCCAGTCGTAGAGCGTGGCCTTCTGCAGTCCAAAATAGTCGGTCCAGAAGTTCTTCAACTGATAGATGTATTGGGAGCGTGCCGAAGTCATCTCGTTCTGAGCCGTGTTGAGGTCGGTCACGGTGACCGTACCTGTCTCATAGCGTTTGCGCATGATGTCATATCTCTCTTCGGCAATCTCTTGTGCACGCTGGGCATCCTGGCACTGGACAGGTTGTGCGTTGAACTGCATCACCTTCTTGCGCAACTCCTGCACATAGTCCTGATGAGCCAACTCCTGTTGGGTCTTCACCACCTCCATCTGTGCCTGGGCCATGCGCACTCGTCCCTTACCCAATCCCCAGTCGAAGATGGGCAGTCGCAAGGTGAGCCCCACCACCTCGTTGTCGCGCAGGTGGCTATATGCTCCCAGGAAGTCCTTGTCACTCTGCATGAAGCCCAATTCTCCGCTTAGTGTCACCTGCAGCCCCCTGCTGGACTTGGCTTGTGCCAGATTCTTGCTGGCTTTGAGCATGTTCAGGCGTTGCTCACGTGTATGGGAGGAGTTGTTGATGGCCTTTTGTAGCACATCGTTTACATCCACCACCAGGTCGGGAATATTGCTTGGGGGTATCAGGCAAGCATTCTCATAGTCCGTGACACGCAGATACGAGAAGAGGTTGTACATGGCATCATCCAACGTGATGCGTTCCCTGCCTGCCGACACTCTGGCATTGAGTAGTGAGAGTTCCATCTGCAGCACCTCGCTCTTGGTGGTGGTACCCAGCTCCAGACGTTGCTGTGCCAGTACGTACAGTCTCTCACGTTCGGTCTGAGTGTCCTGGCTCTGCCGGTATACCGACTGTGCGGAGAGTACATTGAAGAAGAGTGATGTCACCTTGATGGCTATCTCCTGCATGGCAGCCAGGTAGGATTTCTGTGCTATCTCATATTCCAGAGGTGCGGTCTTCTTCTCCCATTTCAGGCTATTGAAGGAGCGCAGAGGTTGAGTGTAACTGATGCGTAATGGCTGGGAATTATAGGTATGCTCCTTGTAGGAGAATTGGTCAAGTCGATAGAGATAAGACTGCAGGGAGACTCTGCCGCCTGTGGCAGCTATCTGCTGGTCCACCGAGAGTGTAAGACTATTGCTCAAAGTGTTGTTGCTCACATAGGCCAGACGTCCGTCTTCATAGTTACGTGTCTCCACCAGCGAGCGGTTAAAGTTCATCAGCCCTCCGCTCAGATTGACCGATGGGAGCAGTTCAGCCTTGAACGAACGATACGTCCAGTAGCTGGCAAGAAAAGAGAATTTCGCCACCTTGGCATCCAGGGAATTCTCCTGTGCTATCAGAATGGCATCATGCAAGGAAAACTCCTGTGCATATCCTTCCACAGGCAAGCATGCACCCAGCAGCCATATTCCCACGGAAGTAAACCTATGCAAAACTGTTCCTGTTCTCATTTCATTGGCGTAGTTAAGTTTTGAAATAATCTCTTCCACCGGAATTTTCGGAAGAAGCGTTCCTGACAGTCCCAGGAGAATACGACCAACAGGGCACGTCCCACCACACGATGTTCTGGCACCAAGCCAAAGGAACGGCTCTGACACATCCATGTCCACATGGAATGAATCACTCCAAATATGGGTGTTTTCTTCACCTTATTATATATAGTTCGCAAGTATAGTTTTCGTTTGATACAAAATTACCCTTTTCAAGCCACGTGGCCAAGATTCAGCCCTATTTATTCTTGTTTGGTTATTGAAACAAAGTTATCCACTTTTCTTCATTACGCAACTAATCTTCATCTCTCACACGGAATTTAACAAGCATGGGCTG